>WLWD01005783.1_pt1:7500-10000 | contig 28185 bp, 17 predicted proteins | sample 6712731 | NCBI WGS metagenome assembly WLWD01 (sample SAMN12718690, study PRJNA576275) | sponge metagenome | isolation source: marine sponge | host: Mycale hentscheli | place: New Zealand: South Island, Marlborough, Capsize Point | collected 2014-11-01
ACGCAACCAAAACTCGACGCATAACAAACAGACGGAAAACGGGGGCACGGGAGCGCGAAGCGGGGCGCGAGGGAAGGCACAAGAGTTCCCTCGCCTTAGACCCGGCTCTCTTTTCTCGGAAAAAGAAAGGGCCGCAGGGAACCCCGACAGACGGCTCTCGAACCCGGTACTGTGCACGTGGGTCTCGGCAGAAAACCAAAGACTCTAATGATCCTTCCGCAGGTTCACCTACGGAAACCTTGTTACGACTTTTACTACGTCGGCCATGTGCGGCCCTACCCACAGGATTCGCAACAACAGTCAAGGTCATTGCCGGACGGCGGCTGGTTCGCCACAGCGCACGCGCAGGGAGTCTGTCAAAAAGTGCTTTATGCACAAAAAAAGTGCTTTATGCACAAAAATTCAAAAATTCATACAGATAGTTGGACAAACGTACATGGTGAGATAGTGCAATTTGCAAAGGAAAATGGTGAGTATAATAGTACATAATGGTTGTCTGCATTATAGTTTGTTCCGAGTTCACATAAGCAGGTGCTTACACAGCATGTCTGCCGACGCACACACAACCTCTCTCTGGAGCAGGGCAATTACTGTCTCTATTGCGTTGGGCCAGAACAGGTCGGCGTCCTCCAGGTGGGCCTTTAGTCTGCCCACCGTCCCCAGGTCGCCAACCACCACCGGAACACAGCGAACCCTCCAGCCGCTTTCCTGCCCAGCCAGGTCTGCCGCCAGGGTCTGGTATTTTGCTCGTTTCTCCGCCTCCCTAGTCTCCAGGCAGCTTTCATATGCCGCAGCCACCTCCATGATGGTCACTCTGCACGACCTGAAGTTCCGGATCAGGACATCCGGCCTTCTTTCTGCAATCGTTCCCTTGGTCGGGCAGAGCTGGTCCACTGCCACTTCGAACTCGCCCGCAGGTCCGTAGTTCCCCGGCACCGCCCTACCATTCAACTCTCTGTATGCGTTCGGGATGGGGATGCCCCTCTCAGAGAAAATGGACCTGACCAGCACATATAGGAGGCGATCATGCCTCCACTTCATAAATGTCCACTCATGTGCCGGACAGGCCGAGAGGATGTGGCCGATGGTCTCCGGAGATCCATGGCAGACTCTGCACCTGTCGTCCTTGCGTCTCCCCAGGAACACCTAGACATAGATATATGATCAACCATAAGTCAATGGACTCTCTGCTAATCGGGTCAGAACACACACACTACACCCTCTATCTCACCCAGGCCCCTCTCACCGGCAAAACCCACAACAGCCCATGGGTCACGCAACACATGGTATACAACACACTCACCTCTCTTCTTCTCGTTAGGGTCACTCCATCCTGCGCCGCAACTATGTCTCCCTCCACCTTCTGGGGGACCTTTCCGTCCGTCAGCCATCTGACGGACAACTTCTTATTCACTGCCTGTCTATCTAGCTGCCGGAGGTAGACTCCATGGATGGTTTTGGCCTTTATCTCTCTTACCAAGTCTGCCTGCTGTGCCTTCTTTAGTTCTGCCAGGGTCTCTTTAGCGACCTTCGCAGGTGCTCTGTCGTCCTCAGCTCCGTCTGCGTCCCTGAGCAGGCCACATCGCATTTGGTACCTGTCAAGGATGGATAGCGCCGCCCCGAGAATCGTCATTCTATGCTCAGCTTCCTCAAAATGCTTGAGGAAAGCTACTGCTCCTTCGATTCTGCTATCCGCTGCACGTGTCAAGTAGAGGGCTGCCCCCATCACCTCTACCTCCCACACAAAGGTCAGGGCTGCAAGTCCTCTGCCTCCCATGTCCCTGTGCAGGTGGACCCTGGCACTCGATGCCGCAGGGTTATGGGCCTGGTTGGCAGACAGGATTGCCCTGGTCCGCACGTCCAACTCGACTAGGTCCCTGCGGTACCACTCGACTAATGGCATATAAAATCGGACCACCGCAACAGCCCATCCATTGTGGGCTGCCACCTTCTCGCTGATGCTCAGTGGTGATGACCAAACCAGTGCCACCCTCTTCAAATACTCCTGCCTCACTCTGGCTCTTGTGAGGCCACTGTGCGCCCGGAATACCTGCTCAACCCCCAGGTACCTGTACGGGGTGCTTGAGTCAATCTCCCTGATGATCCCCGCACTCACAACCACTCCACTGGCGTCGCATCTCAACCTCCCTTTCTTCAGGTGGGCCACTGCGCACTTCCTCACCCCCAGCGTCATACCCACCGCTGCAGCAACCCGCTCCACATCCGCCAACGTGCTGGCCAAGTCCTCCTGCCTGGACTCATATACCTTGAGGTCGTCCATAAACATCACATGAGTGATGGGGGAAGCATGGAAGCGCGAGTTGAAACCCACCTTCTTTCGTAACAGGCCAGAGAGCGGGGAAACCACCAGGGAGAACAGGAGCGGGGACAGCGAATCCCCTTGGTACAAGCCCCTTCTGAATCTCACGAGGTGCCGGACCGTTCCTGAGCCATTGCACCGAATCTCCAGGTTCGTTGCCCACTTGCCCATGACCTTGGC
>WLWD01005783.1_pt1:15000-17500 | contig 28185 bp, 17 predicted proteins | sample 6712731 | NCBI WGS metagenome assembly WLWD01 (sample SAMN12718690, study PRJNA576275) | sponge metagenome | isolation source: marine sponge | host: Mycale hentscheli | place: New Zealand: South Island, Marlborough, Capsize Point | collected 2014-11-01
GTGAGCGAAAGCAATAAAGTTGGCTGTTTCTTTTAAGCAAACTGTTTCAGGAAACCAGCTGCTTTATTTGAGCAGCTGGTTTTGGAAGCCAGCTGTTTCAGCAAAGCAGCTGTTTCAGCAAAGCAGCTGTTTCAATTCCTGTAGCTGGACCAGTACAGAGGTGGTTCCACTATACTCAATTGTAGCTAGGCAGCTGTTCATGTCAAGCAGCTGCCAATGTCAAGCTGTTTGTTGTGGTAAAGGAGCTGTTTAAATAAAACAGCTGTTCCCATTAAACATCTGTTTTCATAAAGCAGATGTTTTGTTTTACCAATATTCTGCTGGAGTCGTAAATTATGGGGACAAGCAGCTTTGCGATCTGAGAGGGTGTTTGCTCCGAGCATCAGCACCAAAATAAGCTGTACAAGATAAGCAGCTGTTCAGGAAGAGAATTCAAGTGGAGCACTAAGTTGAGGAGTTCAAGTTCAACAGTCCATTCAGTTTCCAACAGAGAATTGGCTCCAATGAAAACAGCTAGTTTCAGACGCAGTAATGGGTTAAGATCTTTTTGCTGTTTTATTGAAGCAGCTGTTGGAATTCACCTTCATTAGCTGTATTCTCAAATGTCAAGTTCAAGTTTAACATGCGGCTGTTCAAATCAGTTAACATGAGCTACTAAGGTTCGTGCCACGTCAATACGCTGCGCACATTAATGAGGGGTTTTCATAACCCAGTCAATTCAAATATATTGAAAAGTAAAACCAAAGTAAAAGTATGATTAAATGGATGGTTAATTACACTAAGTAGAAGTAAAGTACAAGTAAACAGAGTAGACAACTACAAAGTTAAAGTAAAGTACCAGTAAACAACAACTACACTAAGTAGAAGTGAAGTACTACTAAAGTACCAGTAAACAGAGTAGACAACTACAAAGTAAAAGTAAAGTAGTACCAGTAAACAGAGTAGACTGCACTGAGTAGAAGTCAAGTACCAGTAAACAGAGTAGAATACACTGAGTAGAAGTCAAGTACCAGTAAACAGAGTAGACTACACTGAGTAGAAGTCAAGTACCAGTAAACAGAGTAGACAACTACAAAGTAAAAGTAAACAGAGTAGACAACTACAAAGTAAAAGTAAAGTCAAATATGTAGAAGAGTAAAATAAAAGTAAAAGTAGAATTAGATGGAGCAAATGAGTGTAAATGCATTCTGAACAGTGTAAATATATATATAACGTCATAGCTGTAAAGTGGTTCTTTTGAGATAGTATAGTAATTGTAAGACCTAACTCACAGCTTTGCTTAAAGAGTGGCCAGTCCTGAGCCAAAAGTGACTGTTTAGAGAAAATAGTAAACCTAAGTGTTTACACACAAGTCATAAGTTGTACCAAAGCAGAAATTTAGAGAAACTAGTAAAAGTAGTAGTAGTGGCAGCAGCAGTAGGTAGTAGTAGTAGCAGTAGTAGTAGTGGCAGCAGCAGTAGGTAGTAGTAGTAGCAGTAGTAGTAGTAGTAGTAGTAGTAGTAGTAGTAGTAGTAGTAGTAGTAGTAGTAGTAGTAGTAGTAGTAGCAGCAGTAGCAGTAGTAGTAGAAATAAAAGTCGCAAGTCGTAGCAAAGAACATGTTCAAGTATAAAAGCAGTAGCAGCAACAGCAGCAGTAGTAGTAGTAGTAGTAGTAGTAGTAGTAGTAGTAGTAGTAGTAGTAGCAGTAGTAGTAGAAAAAGTAAAAGTGGAAAGTCGTAGCAAAAGTGACCGTTTAGAGAATGTAAAAGTAAAAGTCCAAAAGTCGTAGCCAAAGTGACTGTTTAGAGAATGTACAAGTAAAAGTCCCAAGTGTGGTAGCAAAAAACTCACGTTTACAAAAAGTAGTAGTAAAGTAGTACAAGTTGTAAGTGGTAGCCAATGTGGCTGTTTAGAGTGTGCTGTAAGCAATAACCATAAATCGTAGCTACCTACCCAAACTGAGTAAAATTGAATGCTTTAATAGTAACATGAGCAATAGTATAAAGACTAAAATTGTAAAACTTAATAGGACTTAAATGTTTTGAGATAATGCTAATAAAAGAAGTACAAAAGGAGTAGAAGTAGTATGGTTGTTTGGAGGTTTGTAGTAAAAAATGTAATCATAAAGTCAATTGTTGAATGAGGAGGAGGAGGAGGAGGAGGAGGAGGAGGAGGAGGAGGTCACTTTTATTGAAACTACTTTTGCTCACTTATACCTACAACCAATTTATTGTACTTTTTTTATTGGGAACCATGACAAAGCATGCAAGTCAATGGTTACAGATGGAACTAAAGTAAATAGTACTATTAACAGTAAAAGGTTATAGGTGGATTTAGATTAAAAGCAGCAGAAGCAGTGACGTGTTATAGGAAAACAGATACACTGCTATTGGTTCTAATTAGATGTAGTGCATTTATAGTATAACTAATTGAGTTGTATTATCCATTTAGGAATGACATCAATTGTCATTGTGTTTTACATATTAACTACTTATAAATCTATTCAACTAATAATCACCCT
>WLWD01002564.1_pt1:0-2500 | contig 28168 bp, 20 predicted proteins | sample 6712731 | NCBI WGS metagenome assembly WLWD01 (sample SAMN12718690, study PRJNA576275) | sponge metagenome | isolation source: marine sponge | host: Mycale hentscheli | place: New Zealand: South Island, Marlborough, Capsize Point | collected 2014-11-01
CATAGGTTCCAACCTGCTAGGAAAAAAATCAGTGGCACGCCACACCCACCAATTAATTTAAACCACACCCACTAATTAAGGCTATGAATATAATTATAATTTGTTAATGCATGTGTCAGATGAAATTGTATTCTACTTCTTGTTCAAGGAGAGTTTAGTAGCCTTCTTACATTTTGCGATAAGTAAGTTCAGTGTCAAGTAGACTCAGACTCAGCCATGAAGTTGAACACTCAAAAAGCAGGCAAGAAGAAAGAAGCTCAGAACTGCAAGCGACTCAGCTGCACATGGCATGCAGGCCTGATTGCATTGGGCATGTCAGTTTCTATCTGATGCACCATGCAAGCATGAATGTAAATGTTTTGAGCAAGTTTTACAGTATGCAGTACAGTAATTACAGTTGCCACAAATTTATAGCTACAACTACCCATACTGCCAGAGGCAACCAACTTGTTACATAATCAATTATCAGCAGACAATCTACTACATTTGGTGGGAAATTCCGTACAGTCAATAGGCCTGTGGGGAATTCGGTATGTGGCAGATTGATAAGCCCAATTTCCTTGGCTGCCACCGTGACAGTTGGAACCTATGAATTTCCGTGGCAGACAATAGGCAGTCAGAACTTCCGTGCGTGGCAGATTGATAGAGTAAAATTCCGTGACTGCCACGGAGCTTTCGTGGCACTTGGAACCTATGCTAGTATACTAATGTATGGGTACATTCATCACATGTATGATTCCAGCACAGTAGAAAAAATGGGAAAAACAACGGGAGATTGTTAGACTGGTTTAGCAAAATCACTATCCATATCTATATAAGTCTTAATAATAGGACAAACTAATTGACATAATGTTAACTCACGGTCGGCATCAATAATTGTCACAGTTATGCCTTCAAAGGAAAAGAGATCTAAATTAAAACTATTTGATATAGTCAAATTGTATGTTTCATTATTCTCTTGAGCTACTCCATCAATGACATGTTGGATTGACAGCATTTGAAAACTTGTACCAAAGAATATGACAAGAACTCTTCCATTGTTAGCACCACTCACATTGAAGTCGCTACCCATTACTATATACAAACACACACATTCACAAAAAAAACGTTCAATAATTCAGTAGGATTTTCTCATACTAGATTGGGAAACTGTAAATCTATCTTTTAGTTTAATTTTTTACAATACTCCCAATAAGCTTATAATATTGGGCCACCTTAATCTTCTATGGCTGGCAATTTCACTCCTTCAGGTTCTTCTCTCTAGGTGGGTACCTGTGAATAGAACAGTGCTAGGAAATAACTATTTAGAACTGCTAGACGACCTTCACTAAACACTAGCAAAAAGTTATTGCATTAATAATGCGCACCCGAGTAGCCGCCACTTTTCACGTGAACGTTGATTTACTCGTGTCAATTGCAATTAGTTCACGACTAATTGCATCCGGTTTTTTAACAAGTGCATTCCTCGTTTCAGCGCTTGCAGTCGTACCAACGCATCTTGGACGTACTATAGTTATTATTAATTATTATTCATCATTATTATTTTTTGTTATTATTTATTATTTATATTGTATTATTATTATTCATTACATGTATTCTTGTTTTTTCACAGGCTTTTTTTAAACAATTACTATTATTATAATAATAATAAAATATCAATCTGTCATTATTATTTCATTTTAGCTACAATACTATACCTCAGCAATTCCTAAATCTATTCAATATACATTCAATGAGAAATAATACTTACTTGCTGTTATAGGAATTATATCAATATTTAGTATGGCAAAACCACGTGGAGGTATTCCAGACACTATTCCTACAGGTATTTGGTATGAATTATTCCGTTCAATTCCAGTATAGCTTGACTGAAAGAACCCAATTACTATAGTACATAAAATAAAATAATTACTATACACATGCACACATATACTCCCACTATTTAACTGCAAGAAAACATACATGCATGGGATTTCAAAGTAGATGAAACTATATTTCAGAAAACATACAGAACCATAGAATATTTTTGTTCATTACTATTAGTGACAGACTTAGAGAGAAGGTAAAACTTCAATTATACAAAGTTTTGTAGTTAGGCAAAAATGTGAATTTGTAATTATTGTAGGCAACAATGTGCGTTTGTCTAATTGTCTAATTTTTCTCACAATGTAGTCTATCTCTGTTCGATGGCATCTTCGGTGAATGTTGATGAGTCGTTCTACGAGCCTTAACTTAACAAATGATTTGAGAAATACTTTCTTCAATTAATAATTAATTAAATTAAGTGTCATTCAAAGCATTGGGTTTTGGAGAACAAATAGTTTGAAAAATGCATATAAGAATGATTTTGATTGTAGCTCTACCTAGCTAACTGTATAGTTTTGCAGTTTCATTGAAAACCAGAAAATGTCCTTGAGGTATCAGTTAAGGCATTGAAGTTGAAATTTGCTGACATAATTAGTAGTTAAGGTGAGATAGCATTATTGAGCACACCCACATC
>WLWD01002564.1_pt1:7500-28168 | contig 28168 bp, 20 predicted proteins | sample 6712731 | NCBI WGS metagenome assembly WLWD01 (sample SAMN12718690, study PRJNA576275) | sponge metagenome | isolation source: marine sponge | host: Mycale hentscheli | place: New Zealand: South Island, Marlborough, Capsize Point | collected 2014-11-01
CACCTGTAATGTTCATCTGAGATTCTTTTTATGGAAACTGATACCAGAGGAAAACATTGACATAAGTTTAGACATGATATCTACCATAGATATAGTTGACCGTCTAAGTGAAGTTAAAGGAACAGTCTAGGAACAGTCTCCACAAAACTAGATCAATTTTGACCGCCATTTAAGGAGTGAACTTCGATCTACATCTCTTATAATAATAAAGTGGAACACTTGCTTTCTCCAGCTATATATAGCTGCAAAATTGGCTCCTAATTTTACAAATTGTGTGCTGCATTTGCCATGAATCAATTTACGTGACTTAACTCCAAAAAGGGTGTCATGTTTGCAATAATACAAGTACCATAATATTCAACCTACAGTTTTCTGGTTGTACCATGTTAGGATTTGTATACAATTTTTACTGAAGACAAATTGAAACAGAACAATGCTTTACTATACTGCAATGGCTACTTGTTTTCACTTCTTTGTTGTTGTTTTAATATTGTAGCTGATTTAAGCAAATGGTGCCACTATCCACAATAGTGTGCAATGAAAATACCGTTATCCCACTTATAACCATGTTACTACTGGATAACTGTCTACAATGACATAAGCAAAATTAATATACATTGATCTGACTGTGCCACTTAAACAAAAAAAACTATAATATTGAAGATTTGATAAAGATATCAATGTTCTTTTGAGGCTCATTATAGTTTATTTTTCAATGACTGTTAAAAAAACACAAACAGCATATCTGTAAGAGTATTGCTGAGGTAAATATAAACTTAGTGATTGGATCATTTTGAAATATGTGGCAAATAATGTTGATAATTTCACCAAAATTCATTTTTATGGGGTTGATTAATATTAATGAATAGTACACAGTACATAACTAGTTTTGTTACTCTCATAATTGTCATCAACTATTATTGTAATATATACTGTTGTAGTTTTAAACTGTAGCGTAGTGCTCTTAGTTCTTACTTGTTCACTGTTTTTACACCGACATAAATACGCAACATTCAGTTGGAATTGATGGACTGTGACAAGTGTTAATTATTAGTGATGATATAATCGTGAATGGTTAACAAGGTTACTAATTGCTTGTTGTGACAACGTCTAGGAGACTGTCTGATCATGCCACAATAATGATGACCCCTTACCTTTCAAAAGCTGATTTTTAATCATAAATTATGTGTTGACTAGTTAATTCCTTATTGCTATTCTCCTCCCATTTGTTGTTAAGTTGATGTTTTAAGCTTGATTATTTTCACAGTAACCTACTTAAGTTAAAAAATAAAGATAAATATTATGAGTTGCGATTTAATCTCCTCCTGAGAATCTCACTGTTATCACAATTGAACTGCATGTAATGTGCTCATTACATTTGGAACATAGCTTGTGTAGTTTTTGAATTGTGACAGTGAATCCCTCCCTTAGGCCAGGGAGGGGTTCTCTATGTAGTGTCACCGCCTTCAGGTCAGGGCTTGTATATGTAGATTCCCTCTAATTTTGTTATTCTGAACTGATGCTAAGTTATCAATTAGTTAGGTTCTGCATGGCAGTGGTTAACTACCATATTAATTAGTGTCCTTCAGACCATAAGTGCTGCCTTGAGACCTGCAATTAATAGCCTTCAGGGAATGATAACACAGTAGTTCCCTCTGCATTAGCGTCTAACTATAATGTTAATAATCTTGCATGTACTGTGATACACATCTGTATTAACTCTGCACCATTTTTCAGATGTCAGCTTCACTCCTTGCTTATTCCAAAACAAGGCAATAGATTTAAAATATTGAAAGCTTTTCTGAACTTTGAAAGCTCCACCCACTTGTTGATTTTCTGAAAAGGTTGTGTTAAAAAAAACACGAAGTGTAACCAGAGTATGTGCATGTGTACGTATTTGTGGGTGATTATGATGTTATGTTTTAGTGTGTTTTTAGCAACTTTGTTTTCGTAGCATTTTGCCTAATTTTCAGTTTCAGAGCAGTAAAAAGAATACAACTGACAAAAACATGTACAAGAGCTTTTTTATCTATTTACAGTTGTAAACATGTATTTTCCCACATTTCCAGAACAAAGATCATAGTATAAGTTAATGATGTGTATATGTATACATACATATCATTATTGTTATGAAGGAGCTAGGTTACCTCTCCAAGGTATTTAATGTGATTCATTTCTCTTTTTATAGTTTTTAAATTAATAGGATGAAGTAGATAGTGAGGCTGATAGTCATGTCTAGTTAAGAATAACCACTTCATACTTTTAAAGAAGTTAAACATTTAGGATATGCTATAAAATATTACTCACATGGTGCTATAAAAACATCTGACAACTATATTTTGCACGAGTTAAAGATCACATGATCACACTATGAAAGAATTAAATTACAAAACTACATGTGTATGAGTTATGTCATTGCTGTAACGGATCTGGCTACCTCAGCATACATATTATCTGTTGGTGAACAATTTGTCATCCTTGGATTCTCAACAGCAAGAACATTTCCACTGTCTGGCTTGTACTTAGGTACGGGTGGGGCATCTTCATCAACTGGAATTTCATTATTGGGAAGTTGTCTGGTGGGTGCTGACTGTGTTGTTGCTATGGGCACAGGTATCTCTTGCTCCAGCACATGATATATAGGCATCTAGTAGGAAAAAATATATACTTTTCAGTAGCAATGCTTGAATTGACCATGGAGACTTTTATTGTTGGAAAATGAGTGGAGTAATAAATATATATAAATTATATACATACATAATAGTATGCATGTCACATTAGTAATATATCTGATAGAGTATTTAAATTGACAATTATTTAATCTAGATTTGCAGGGCCAGCTAACTTGGCTAGTCTTAGGAAAAACCTATCACTTGAGGTGTAACAGACTATGAGAATCTGGATGGATGTTATTGAAGACATTATTTGGATTTACCAAGCCATTAATATTTGAATGCACGTGAATTCCACCATTCCTTTAGGCTAATAGGCTTCAACTTTAATTTGCTAATTAACAATGATTTGAAGACACACGAGATGAGAAACTATCAAGTTCTAATACATGTCTTTTTGACAACCCATATTTTATCAACCTAGAATTGCACAGGACTAATAAGTAGCTTCACTAAGGCAATAGTTATATTATGGTAACTGAACAATCCGAGTAGAAATAAAGCAAATATTTCTGTGTTGCTTAATTCAATCATGTTGTTACAACTAATTTTTAAACTTACTTTTCCTATTTCTGAATAAGATTCTTCTTTTGCATTTTCCCGTGATGTCTTATGTTTTGTAGTATTTAGAGAGTCATACATAACATCTGTTACAGCTTCCTCAGTTAGGTCTGTGTTCTCTGTTTTGTCCATGTGATCATTGAGTACTGATTTGAGAGTCAGTTGAGTTATGGTACCCTATAACATATATCCATACTGTAAATGATCTGTTAAACATGTGTTGTTTTGTTTACACATTGTTTTGTTGTCACTTCACTGCAGGTTATTTCTGATGACCTGCCCTTGAATGTGTCTCGAGGCAACACTGTATTTAATGATTTGGCATATTAAGTCACAAGGTAGTTATAAACATCAAAGAAATTTGAGTGAGTTCTTGACATGTATTTGATGGCTATATTCTTCAATCTCCAATTATTGTTACATGGACTTTGTTTCAGTTCACACAACTAATAATTTCATTCAACAAAAAAACCTTGCATTTTAAATTGTTAATATTGTAGATCAACAGTACAATTATTTTAGATTTAGTTTTTGTTAACTCATACAATATGTCCAAATATTGTCATTATAGTTCACATTATAGTAATGACAGCTATTTACAACATACAGAAATTGTAAATTCCTGGAATAAAGAAAGCTTAGAAAATGCTACATGTTGTACTCATTACCAAAAGAAAATTTTTGGTTAAAATCAGATTGAGATTATGTACTATCTTTGATATTGCTCAAGTGTCATATTATAGTCTGTAAAGGCAATTGAAATGTGATAATACTAAAAGTTTTTATGCTAGAGGTTAACTCATCTTTTTGTGAATTTTAACTTAAATGCCTTATGAATATTAACATTATATAAGTTGTTTTTAACACACTTAAACATCATTTGGCTGCCAATATTATCAGTTAGTAAGAGACAGTTGTTTCATATAGCTGATATGTGATTTGCAATATAATACTGGAAAAACATTGTAAGTTTTCTTGAATTAATTTTACCGAATGTTGGAGAAGTATAAAGTACTCCTGACAAACTTCTTGGCCTAGTTAGCAGCCACTAAATATTAACCCTTTGCAGACTAAATTATGGACAAGAAATGCAGGATTTTAAGCTGTTCACTTAATATCTTGAATAACTTATAAACCGTAATTAATTGTTATCTGCAATGAATATATAATATGAAACTACTTCAATTTTAATTTAGGATATTTTAACCACAAAAACACCAGGTTGCCCATGGAAACCATATGCTGTTGATTGATTTTAACGAACTATATCATCATGGGTATATGTAAGAATAAATATGGTTACTTGTTTTACACTCATAATTTTATTATTCTCCTATTTTGTAACTACTTTAGACACTTACAGTTGCATTATTAATTACTATTGTTAGAAATTCTATAAATTATTTATGGTATTTTCGATACATAATCCACAGACTGAAATAATCAGTTAAATTTGATGCATGCACAATGGTTCAGATAACTAAGTCTGTGTTTTATTATGAGTTAGTTCTTCTTAAAGTTTACTTGCTCTGATACAGATCAAAATATCTTGAAGGAGCAACAGCAGGAGTAGTAGCATCGATAGTATAGAGAAGTAGTACACCACCTGGAAGATAGGTACTCAGAAGAACTAGCAATGTAGAGCCATTTTGAGTAGTGACATTGCCTATAGGCAGGCTTCATCTGAGCTCTCAGCATCTAGCTCTGTCATATTCAGCATTTGATTTTCATTCTCTTCATTTAGTGCTAACAAAGTCATTTCTTCTCTCGTTGTAAAGTCTATTCAATTCAGTCAGCCACAATTCGAAAAATTTATATTGTTACCCCATCATAAAACATCAAAATGACACCCAATTCAAGCTGAATTCATTCATTTAGATAATAACACCAATACGTAAAGCATACACAAGATAAAGGGGTCGATCTAAGCCCAGGTCGACCAGGTCAATTTGACCCCTATCTGCCATTATAAAGGATTAACTCAAAATATGTAAATGCTATTAACTTACATTAGCCTCTATAGCCTGATCTCTTTCATGTTTCTTGTCTGATCTAATTTAGACATTGATAGTTGATATAATATTATTATGTATAATATGTATATAATATATATGAATGTACATATTATATAAAATAATGCTTTTTACACTTACTTTTGTAACATGTTTACTTGGCAAGCACAATTGCCTGCAACACATAACAAGCAAACCATATGTTATAGTATAATGATATCAAAGCCATCAGTTTGCTTACCGTAGTGACAGAAACAAGTAATTAAAATGATGAAAAGTATTACAATTCCAGTGGCCACAATAACTACTGCTATACTGATTACTATCACAGTTACATTGTTGGTTGTATTCTCTTTAAGTGTTGTGACATTATCATTACTAGCTGGCTCTGCATTAGAATCGGTGCACAACAAAATTCATACAAAAAATTATAATCCCAATAAATTGCATTACCTGTTGTGGTAGTGCATATCACATCAGGACTAATAATTTCCTGTGAAAAAACTACATCTCCATTGATATCAGTGACAGTGAGGTTATATTGTGTGTTTCCATCAACACCCACTACCTCATAATTTTTTCCCATTATAGAACCATTGATATAGCTATTAGTTGATGATAATTCATAGGAACATCCACTATAACAACATCCTATGATATAGTCACATGATATGTTATATATTCCAGTCATCATTGTAGAACAAATATTAACTCCTGCAATGTCATTTGTACCTAATAATGAGACAATATCCACATATAATGGATGTATGCTTAGCAAATGTCCATAAACTTACAGAATTGCTGAGATTCAGAGAATGCTATTCCTAAGCTGTTGTTAGATATAATAGTTAAGTTGTAAATTAAGCTTACATTCAAACCAGAAAAAAATGCTGTCACCACTTATTACCATCTAGTAAACAATTTGCCGTCTAAACATTTAACATAGCAATTAAAACCAGCTACTATTGTATAATATTGTATATAAATACCTGTATAGTCAGATTTAATGAGTAGGAGTCACCCACTCTAAATAATGAATATTCAATATCATTTGTAGAAGGTATGTAAGGTAGAGTCTTGTTTACACATGAAGGTGGACTTTCTCCTACTATATTAGTAGCTGTGATACACATGGTAAAGGGATCACATGACCTCACTCCTTCCAGTGTGAAGTTATAGGAGTCAGTATCAGTCACATACTCAGTGATGTCTTTCAATTGACTTGGACTCAAGAATGTGAGAGTAATAGTGAAATAAACAGATACTGTAGGAATGATTCTATAATCCCATGATGTCATCAGAAAATTGTCTTCTGTAAATACGCTAGGTAAAGTTGGTGGAGCTGGAATGCCTGACATAATATAAAAATTCATGAAAACTGCAAATACTTTTATTACTACAGGTTATGGTATACTTGGTTTTAAATATTATGAAGAAAAGTATTCAATAATAATATAAAATAATGTTAATATTACACCTTGAGAAGTCTCATTTGATTTGAAACCAAAAAATAATTCCACGTTTAATTATTTACTAGTGATATGCTTGTGTACAAATGGCAAGCGAACCATTGTACACAAGTAATTCAAATATCATGGTAATATTTAACCTAATATCAGATTGATGACAGATGTTGATTTTTGTCAAAATAAGATCTGTATTTGTTTGTCTTAATGTTCAAATTCTTACTCACCTTATATAGGAAGGCATCATTCAATTCTTAAAAGTACAAGTATTAGCTGTTCACAATTAGCTAATAAATATGGAATTACTGTGTTATTGTTTTTCCAGAGTAATGGTAGATTATATTAACGCACCAAAGATGCAAACCACTAGCTAACCATTACCAAATCATCTCAGACAAAAACATAATTTATTGGCTATTCTAATCAGGTATCAATATAGTTTGAGTAATGAAAATGGCAAATGTAAACACTGTTGTCATAAGAGAAGAAGCTCAAGTGATCATGATTTGATAATAGGGAGCGTTATCCACAAAAGGTAATACTTAACCCAGAGCTGAGAGCTTCGCGTTTCCTCCAAAACCAACCCAAAACTAAAAAAAGTAGCGCAATAGCTGCATTTAAATAGTTGTTCTGAGTACTTAAATCAAGTGATAATTGTAAATACTCTCCAAAATCAGAGCATAAGAGACAGACATACAGACAGACATCTCGCCCATGTGCACTAAGGGTTAATAAGCCATTTTAACTATCTAAATGACCAGCACACACACATACACACACCTATTCATTGGATTTACCAACACAAAATAAACAATGTATTCCTTTTATGACTTGGATTATTGGACATAATACTGTTGCATGCATAGCTATGACAAACAATACAATAACCATTTACCACCTCTCTAATCAAATAGAAAATGAACTCCAGTGAGCTTATGCATCCAAGAACAGAAATAGCCTAATTGAAAGGGGTAAACAATTACATAATTAAAATTAAATATCCTTTGATGATACGGGTAAAGATCGATCACCAAAGTCTTCTGTTTAGTGGACTAAGTGAAGGAGTCGACCACGAAGCAAACACGGGTCAAAGCAAAAAACATATGTATGCATACAAATAAGCAAATACATATAACCAATTTTCAATTGTGTCACACCAGATAGTATCTCGCTCACTTCGTTCGCTCGCCCCAACATATTATTATTGGTATTCTAATAACTTATTTGGTCATTCTGAGATTCAACTTTTTTTTACTTGAGAAGTGAGATGGGTGTAGCATCATTAGAAGAGTATCAAGCAACAAAATTGGGTGCCAGAACTAATGGCATACCTGTAAACAGTACTCGTTGCTGGTCAGAAGTATAAATGGCAAAAATAGCTAAATCATTCTACCAAACTGATTGGACTAGTAATGTGGTTTGTGTTGCAATTTGGTTGTGTAAACAAGATGGACAATTGAAGTACTGTCACAATTATATACATGTATGGTATACTTAAACAAGGCATGCAAAACCAAGTAGTCTAACACACATTTTCTCATATACCAGTAAAATATAACTATGAAATAGGCTAATACCCATAAATATGAACTTACCATAAAACAGTATATGAGTTGTGCTCTCATAACGCATTGCTCCGCCACCAATACCGATGCATGTTATTTCTAGCATAGAACTTTCTGAGATATTAACTGATATAACAATTGATGACATAATTCCATTTAAATATCTTCCAGTAATACCAGAAATATTGGATACTTCCGCTTTTATAAGATTAAAACTTGTTGCACTACCATTATTTATTGCTATAGACCAACCAAATATAATTTCTCTTTCATAGTGGCACGTGATATTCAGTGAAGTGTTGATAGGCACATAAGTTGGTCCAGTCGGATTGACAATAACTACATCAATAGTAATTAAAACATTTTTAGCTGCAAATTTATAGTTCAACTATATATTTCTTTTAGGAGTACACCCCTAGTGTGCTTGCCATTATTATATTATGCTTCAGTAAACATAGTGAATTACCAAGTAAATTGATGTAGCAGTATAATTCTATACGTACTTCGAAAAGAAAGAAATCTAACCAACAACAACAGTCTATAATCTTAAAACCACTAAGTATCCTAATGATCTCTATACTGCATAAAATTCTGTTTGGCTAGCTAACTATCTCGCCATCAGTGCTATTGAGAACACCATAATTAGTCAATAATTCTCACTGAGGGATCTTATAGTTTGATGGCTGACACGATTGTTGTATTTGTATTCCATGTATTAGGCATCACAAGTAGTTGAGTAGTGAACATAGCAAGTAAATAATATCTATTTTTGCCACTTTTTTTTGAGTGTGCTTGTTAAAAGCTTGATGTCAAATAGTTTAAAGTCGATCCTGTGGTTTGACTCTGTGTCACATTAGTGGCACATGTTTAGATATAATTTTCCTGAGCCAAATGTATATTTTAATGTTTCAATACTATGATTATGTTTTCTCCCTCATCAGGCTGTTTACCAGCAACAATTGGGACGGCAATAGCTAGTTTACGTTTATTCTGCTGGTTATCTGACTACCCTGACCAAAACCAAATACTTAGCTCACCTTGACAATTACTGAACATAATGAAGAAAAATATTTGGACAAGTAGCAGTAGCATACTAGCTTGACTGTTCCCTACTCTGGGCAATTCTTGAAACTTAGTAGTTAATTGGAATTGCTTCATTGCACAGTGGCTCACGTCGCCGCGTCACTCCGAATCTCTGAGCCCGTTTGCCTTAGATTATTGTTGGTTTTCACCAAAAATACTTATGCACGTACGTACTCTTTGGTAGTACTTCCCAGAAGCACTTTCGAAATTAGTGCTTCTCAGAAGTACTTTCGTATTTACATTTCGTAAGTACTTCCAGAACATATTAGTACTTCTTGAGAAGTACTTGTGAAATTTAGTAGGCAAACTGACATCACGTGACCCCAGACATTTTTTTTTGTAGCCAATAAAGTAACACATGCGCATAGAATCCCGTTACTGGCGAGTGAGCGAAGCGAGCGTATGGCAAGCCTATTATGTTTCAATTCATCCCCTTATTATGTATCAAAAATAACTTATTATGCTACCAAATAAGCCTTATTTAGCTACCAAATAAGCTTTCTTCTGCTACCAGTAAGACTTATTTTGCTACCAAATAAGCCTTGGTTAGCTACCAAATAAGCTTGGCTGCAAAATAAGCCTTTTTTTGTTGCTAAATAAGCCTTATTTTGTTACGAAATAAGCCTTATTTTGTTGCGATAATACAACTAAACAATATTCACAGCGTAAATTGGACTATTAACTTCAGAATGTGTTCATGGATTATATGGGAAAGGGATAGCTAGCTGACTCTGACCATATTGATGTAGCTAGCTAGCTAGCTAGATTACTATGTCTGTGCCATCCATGGAACACTGCTATTGATTATGAGTTTTTATTTATTGTGTGTTTGTATGTGTTAGCCAGGAAGTACTTGTACTTTTCGTCCTTTATTTTTTTAGTAGGGGGACTCATCAGCTGGCCCCACTGCAGTATCTCCTTGTTTCGAGCGATCTTCTGTCCAGTCATCACACGGATGAGTATGTGAGTGTGCGTTCTTCTCACTTTCATTTTAATATGGAGGTGGAGTAGTGGATGATATGGAGGAGGAGTGGTGGATGATATGGAGAGGGAGTGGTGGATATGGAGGGGGAGTGGTGGAAAATATGGAGGGAGAGTGGTGGAAAATATTGAGGGAGAGTGGTGGATAATGTGGCGGGTGATTGATGGATGACATGGAGGACCCCAGACTATCAAAGCATGACCAACTGAGCATGTGCTAACTTTCAGTTTGGTCATTGTTGAATAACGTCTGCCAGTTTAAGTTCACCAGTAATAATAATTATTAATTATTAAAATTACAACAATTTTGCACTGTCACTTCAGTTAGCTGATGCTGTAACTTTCACAGGTACAGCTATCTCAGCTGCTTAGTTTACAAATATAATGCTAAGTTGGTGTACATTCAGACAACAAGGTTACTCTGAAGATTATTCCAGGCTACAAGTGCTATTCAGCATTTTAGTTACACTGGTTTGTTCTGATCTCAAACTGTGTAAAATAGGAGTTGCTAGCTCAGCTCACATAACTATTTGAACCCTTGACATGGTCCATTTCAAACAGTAATCTGAATTATGTATATACCAAAATCTCAATTGAGACTGGTTAGTGAGAGTTTCGCTTCGCTTGGCCAAATATGGACAGTTGGGCTGTTGTCACAAAGGGTCTGGTGTCACGTGTTTCTACTATGGCTCTGTGATTTAATATCTAGATCAGATCATTCCACTTCTCCTTATACATTCACGTGAAACAATTAAAAGTGAACTTACAATGATACTGAGTTTTTGTTAAAAAATGCATCTTGATGGACTCAACTCACCACCTTCTCCAAAAAAAAAAGACAATAAACTTATTCCTCATCCAAATCACGACTAATGCATTGTGTTCCTCTTTCTTCTGATCTAAGATGACCCAATAATGCCAGTTCATCTTCATTGCTGAGATTAGCCACTGTTTCTTTTCATTAGCTTCAACAGAATGCAAAAATCGATCAACATAAGACTGTTAGGTGATTCTACCGCTCATAACAATTCCATACATTTTAACAACCAAAAAAAGTGTTGACAATTATTTGTATATATTTGCACATAAAAAAAAAATATTATTACCAATTATATATCATTACAATGATATAGATCGTAACTCTTCTGTTCTTCATCTTAGGTGAGACAAAACTTGGGCACTGGGCGACTGTGTAGGAGAAGATCAGCAAGAATTTCCTAAGAATATATACACTTTTTATGACAGTTACAGAAGCACAACACTGTGTATATATATTATATAAGGACACTCAAAAAAAAAATTTTGTAAAGAAAACACCAAATTTTTGTGTAATACACCTAATTATCTACGATTACAATATCAGCATTGTTTATGAATAAAATTGGTAACAAACATACACTATTACATACACAAATGCATGTCAAAAGTGAATGTCAAAGTGAAATTCTACTCAAAAGGCTATACCGAGACCTAGTACCAACCCACCCAAGGTCGGCAAAGATCACCACGAAGGTTGTCCGAATATATTACTCTAAAACAATACAAGCACAACACAATGTTTTTGTTTGCTATAAGTGTATTTTACCACTGTCATGCACACACGGCCTTCCAAGACATACACATACACAAATGATACTCAACTTACCCTGGCTATAACAATATGAAGTACGTCCAACTCCTGTACGTCTACGTCAAGTTGGAGCAGATAATCAGGGCTACTCCCGTCAGTACACACACTCCAACACACAACAAATTTGTTGTTTAGCTGTTGTAAATTGTAAAACCTAACCAAATATGTACTATACACATCCTAAAAAGCTAGCATCTCCCACTGTTATAAGTACATAAACAAAATTTGAATGTGATAAAAAAAACCAACAACAGTAGAAGATGCATAATTAAAAAACTACTCAAGAAAATAACACATAAAAACATATCATAGTGATGCTAATACCTTTCTTTTGCTAGCTACGCTAACAAGAAGACTGTTTTTATGCCTAACACTTGCAATATACTTTAATTTTCTCTTCATCTGATGGCAGACTACTCCACGATGTCTTTGTGGAAGGAAATGGCATTATTTTTTTCTTTTCCAAAGATTCCTTTAAACGAATTCTCATTAATGATTGATTGTATTTCAAGTTACTGGGATGATCTCCATGACAAATAGCAGAGGCTCTAGCTACGGCAAAAAACCACAATCTGATGATCCATTTTGCTGCTGCACTCTGGTATATTTAATAGTGAAATATTGATATTAATATTGGGCCTATTAATCCATGGCAGAGGTGACTATTATCATTGTCAATGTCACTGGCTACAATCTGTTCTTTCTCAGATCTATATAATTTATTTGTACATTCAGCTGAAGAATGACTATTCTTTGTGCATGAATTTTGATTTGCCTTACAAGGACATTTCTTAGTTGTACATCTCGTCTAACAGTCACAATTATTTGGTAAGTTCTTTGGCTTAGAAGTAAAACACAAACGTTTTACTGCAGGTGCTTTTGAGTGAATGGGATTTTGTTTTCTGCTACTTTAAGAAAGAATAGACTGAACAGTTTGAGAAGTTTTTGTAGAAGATTGATTTTTGGTAATTCTTGAATCACCTTTACTAGTTTGTAAAAAAGATGACTGGCTGCTTTGAGGTTCAATAATAGTAGAATTATCCTTCACACCTAGTGAAGAAATGGTTTTGGAGGGACTATGCATTATGATAAATTTTTAACCTCACCACACTAATGATGTTTATAAAATTTTGTCATTTTTAGACTACGGAGTCTAAATGTCCCCTTTTTTTAGCACTTCCTGTATCCTTGTAAGGACCAGTCCAATTCGGTTCCAAGACCCCTTACGAGATAACTTTTTAAATTTGTCATTCTCTTACAATGCTTAGCATCAAAGTATTTTTTCTGGCGTTCTTGTGCTTTTCCAATAATAGTCAATGCTACTTTGCAAATGTCAATCATTTTTTCCATATGCTCTATAAAGGAAAATTTTTCACTTGAACTATCAATATGGCTTTTTATTGCCCTATTCCCATCAACTACATCATTTGGTAACAAATTAAAGCTCAATGGCAGTGTTGCATTTCGTCCATACACAAGAATAAAATGGTGAATATTTCATTGAATCTTGTTTAGATATACGGCAGAACAATATTGCATCCAAAAATAGATCCCATTGATTCTGCTCTTCACCCACAAACTTTAACAGCTGTCATTGCAAAGTCTGGTTAAATCCCTCATCCAAACCATTACTTTGAGGAGGATATGCACTAGTAATATTACATCACCTTCATTTTAAGCAGCTTCTATAAAGCTTGACTTACTAGAGACCAAAAAATACTTAGTACAGCAGTCTTCGCTGAATAATTTTTTCTTCCAATAAGAAGCTTATGCAGTAACAGCTTTCAATATTTTCCTTTCTAAAAGAAAGTGTGTACAGAATATTTTCGAACCAAGTTTGAGAGGATTCGAACCAAGTTTTTTGAAATTTCAGGAGAATTTCTATCCATACAAGTGGTGATAATGTGGTAAATGTAACCATGAAGATAATATTAATGTTTAGGGGGGGGGGCAAACCCAGTTTTAGGGAGGGTGGGACAAATGCACCCTAACAATACACCCTTAACATCAGGCCCCCTAAATAATATTTATCTTCCTACTCCAAGTTATGACTATATATAAATGTTTTATTCCAAGTTCTTGTAATACCTCAACACTACTACCAGGCTTTAGTGTTTTTTAGTTAATTAAAAGTAAAACTAAATCCCTTACATTTTGGGTATTTTACTTTTGGTAAGAAAAACTATACTGTAGGGAGCATGAAAGGACTAAAATTAAATATTTTTAGAGGGCAACAATTATTACTGGCAACAATTATTATATATTTAAACTATTAATATTACATCTCCAACCCAGTAACTTGTACAGATTAGCCACAATATTAACTTACCTGTTGGCTCTTTGACATGTGTCACAAGTACGACAAAGCTTTAACCACACCTTATAATAACATTCAGAGAGCTTTCCTAATGTTTTATCTCTCCCAAAATGCCCTCCACCAAGCTTACTGGAATGCACATCTTCCAAAACCTGTTGTTTCTGGCTCACAGTAACAACCTAGAATACATTATACTATAGTTATAGATGACTATTAATGAATGACAATCTCACATGTAGATTACATTGAATTTTGTCTCTGTAATACAAGAGTCCATTCTTGATCAAAAAGAATTTACTCTTTCTCCAAAGGGAATCTCTTTGAGTTTTGAAAGGCTGCTAGATAACTCAGATCTTGTGAGAAAACTGCACAATAGTTTGTACTGACTCTCCTCCATAGCTAACGATCACAAGTTCATGATAACCACATGGCCACCTAATCGCAGCAATATTTCCTATAAATTTTGCAGCTCTCGTTTTCAGGCTGCAGTAATTCCTAGGAAATTCTGCTGCGCAGCAATATTTCATAGCAGCACAATTTCCTGTGATGCCAGTCTTGGTACGCTTTAAAGCGGCTCCGGAAGGAAAGGGTTAAAAAACCTTCAGAGTGCAATAGTTGTGAACATCAGTGAAAATGTTTGTTGGGTTTGCTGCTGACGTTTCCTTGGACATGCTCCAAGAACAAACAAGATCCTAATCTGTTGAAAAACATTCCGTCTAATACCGGTAGAGCTTCTGTGTTTTAGTTAACGAGGTATTTCAATTAGTTACGCGCTATTTAACTTTCCCATGTGATTTTAATTGAACAGCGATTTTTTTACGCGCCATACTACTAGTGACGTGCTTGAGCACAAATGGCGAGCGAGCCTAAAGACTATACTATTTTTATAAGAAGGATTTTGACTTCTAACACTGAAGCTACTGAAAATAAGGTCCATAATTTTAATTTCACTTACACGGTAAAGGGATTTCAGTGCCATAGTAACAACTCTCTGCAACTGCTTGAATTGAAGGGAAAAAACAAAAACAAAACGATACAAGTTATTTAAAAGTTTTCTTTGTGATATTCTTTAGCTAAGTAGTGGTTGTAACACACAATGCTTTGACACTGGACATGCACCTACACAGACTTACCTTCGCAGTAATCTAGTGGACAATGTATTTTCAAGTAAATATTGTTGCGCACGGCTCATGACCATGACAAAGAGCGCATTGACTTACCACCGCCACTAACTCGAATAGAAATGAAAGTCCCTTAAGTTTAACTGCACCCGCAAAATAATTCAAAACGATAAACAATTCAATTTCTAGGGTGATACGGGTACTGATCGATAAACCAGAGGATTCCGTTTAGTGCAATTTGGGACGGGGTCGACCACATAACTAACATAAAAACGCGAGAGTCAAAGTACAAAATGACATACGTACGTCCAAACATATATACAAACTAGTGGTGTGCTTGAGCACAAATGGCGAGCGAGCCTGATGGTTAGGTAACATAAAATGTTACTATGTTTTAGCTTACTTCATGCAAACACTATACAGTCGAACCTCTCTACAACGGGACTCCGAAAAGCGGTCAGACTCTCAACGACGGTCATTCCGCTGGGAACGGAGCTCCATCCGCATGTCTGTAATAGATTTTAAACTCTGAGAAACGGTTGACTCCCAACTCCGAACAACGGTCATATTACCGGACCCCACAGTGAAATTGCAATACAAAATTATCTCCCACAACGGCCAGTTAGCCACACCCATGCATAGCTTGCACAACAATTTAGTCATTTTAAACTCGAATATAGAGCAAGTCAGAATTACAAATGTCCAGCAGCAATCAGATCATTTACCAGCTCCCTCATTTTATTGATATAGGCTGGAGGGCCGTATAGGCGGTAGATGCACGGCACTTCCAGACCGTAACCAGCGCCTCTGTTCACTTTGTCCCCTCGTATCACGGCAAATGCTTTGTTGACGTCTCTTCTCAAAAACTGGAAAAGCCGTGGAGCCAGGTTTTGTGGTACATGACCTACAATAGTAGTCTCCTTCAAAATAGCCACTGCTTTCTTATCTTTGGCATTTGCAGGCTCTGGCTTTACCAATAGTGATTCCCCTACCATAGGTACCCATACATCAGTATATGCGTGGTAGCCCCTAATGTAAGAGTCTATTTCCAGTACTTGAAGTTCAGTAGCAGTAACGACCTGGCTAGCCATAGTTATGACGGACACACCTCCTTTGTGGTGGGCTTTACCTGAAAAACTCCGAAATAAGGTCAAACTCTCTACAAAGGCCAACACGCTTGTCCCCATGCTTGGCTGTTGTAGAGAGGTTCGACTGTAATAGCAGTTATGACATTTGATTTCAGCAAACAAATACAAAATCACTCTCTTACCAATTTTTGTAGTATCAAACATCAACCATTCTGATAATCTCAATCACCAGTAACTCTCGAACAAGCTCTCAGCTACGATAAAAAATAAACCAGTGTATGTTATTATTTGTAATTTTAGCCAACAAATATGGAATTACTACTTACATCATTCTTGAGTATTGATAACTTCTGTAGTATCAAATTGAAGTTACTTTGACCATCTGAAATACCTTGAATTCTTGACAACAAGCTCTCACCTACAAAAACAAAAAGACAATCAATTTTAGCACACAAATACAAAATTACTTTCTTACCTCATTTTCTTGAGCAGTGGTAACATTTGTAGTACCAAATTTGAGCCAATCTGACTATTTGAATTTACCAGTCACTGTTGACTAGCTCTTAGCTACAAAAAGAAAGGCCAGAGTTATTTTTGCATATTTAGCTAACAAATATGGAATTGCGTACTTATCTCAGCTTCCCTCGAGAAGTAGTAGCTTCCATCACAGGAAATAATCTGGAATTTCCTGACTTCAGGAATTGTATAGGACAGTTGAGCGCATGGCCTGTACTTCACATTTCCTGTACCAGGTCAGATGATTTCTGACAGCAGGTCACATATCCTGCATCAGTACAGGTGAACTTTCCTGCACTTTTTCTATAGTACCTTCTAGGTCCACCTGGAAGGTTCCTGGCCTGCACCAGTACAGATGAAATTTCCTGCACTTTTTCTATAGTACCTTCTAGGTCCACCTGGAAGGTCCCTGGCCTGCACCAGTACAGGTGAGTTTTCCTGTACTTTTTCTAAGTACCTTCTAGGTCCACCTGGAAGGTTCCTGGCCTGCACCAGTACAGGTGAACTTTCCTGCACTTTTTCTATAGTACCTTCTAGGTTCACCTGGAAGGTTCCTGGCCTGCACCAGTACAGATGATATTTCCTGCACTTTTTCTATAGTACCTTCTAGGTCCACCTGGAAGGTCCCTGGCCTGCACCAGTACAGGTGAGCTTTCCTGTACTTTTTCTAAGTACCTTCTAGGTCCACCTGGAAGGTTCCTGGCCTGCACCATTACAGGTGAACTTTCCTGCACTTTTTCTATAGTACCTTCTAGGTCCACCTGGAAGGTTCCTGGCCTGCACCAGTACAGGTGAACTTTCCTGCACTTTTTCTATAGTACCTTCTAGGTCCACCTGGAAGGTTCCTGGCCTGCACCAGTACAGATGAAATTTCCTGCACTTTTTCTATAGTACCTTCTAGGTCCACCTGTAAGGTCCCTGGCCTGCACCAGTACAGGTGAGCTATCCTGTACTTTTTCTAAGTACCTTCTAGGTCCACCTGGAAGGTTCCTGGCCTGCACCAGTACAGGTGAACTTTCCTGCACTTTTTCTATAGTACCTTCTAGGTCCACCTGGAAGGTTCCTGGCCTGCACCAGTACAGGTGAACTTTCCTGCACTTTTTCTATAGTACCTTCTAGGTCCACCTGGAAGGTTCCTGGCCTGCACCAGTACAGGTGAACTTTCCTGCACTTTTTCTGTAGTACCTTCTAGGTCCACCTGGAAGGTCCCTGGCCTGCACCAGTACAGGTGAGCTTTCCTGTACTTTTTCTAAGTACCTTCTAGGTCCACCTGGAAGGTTCCTGGCCTGCACCAGTACAGGTGAACTTTCCTGCACTTTTTCTAAGTACCTTCTAGGTCCACCTGGAAGGTTCCTGCCCTGCACCAGTACAGATGAACTATCCTGTACTTTTTCTATGGTACTGTCTAGTCAACCTGGAAGGTTCCTGACCAGCATAAAATGAATGTTGCTGAATACCTTTATAGGTTCAACTCAAAGATTTCTGCCTGCATTGGTAACATTTCTTAAACGTATACTTTAATTAGCTACTTAGATGCAGACTTCTATTCTACACTACAATTTCCACGTGAATGGTACAATAACCATTGACTAAGCCCTATACTGTTCTCCTGACCCGTAAAAAACTACCTTCATTTATGCAAGGTTTTGTAAGATGAGAATTGTATATAAACTCCAAAGTTCGGGTTAGTAGGGTTTGTAACAAAACTATTACTCCAGCTAAAAACCCTTTACCAAAATTCATTGCCTTGCCTGCAACTCCAAATACCCTTTACCCATTTTTAATCTCTTTAGACTTGACTGCTATATACCCTACCCATACTCTATCAGGGATTATGGCAACTAAAAAAAATACTTCATGTAATAATTATCGCTTGAGTGAAAATATGCCCCTCCCCAAACACAAAAATTGTGTGTGGTTGTGTTTATTATTGTTCATAAATTCCTCTACAGCAAGCATAAAGCTCCCACTTTAAGTAACAAATTTAAAAAAAATCACGTGATTTTAATGGCACGTAATATACAAATTCCCAACTAAGTGTGATTATAACAAAACGAAACAAAAATGACAACAAAGTAAACGATTCGTAAAGTTTGAGGCTGGGAGAACAATTATAGGACACACAATCATAAGATAAGATTCTCTTAGGGATACACAGTGGAACTGCCTTGTTGACAAGGTAGCTTACAAACCTTTCAAACCTGGCTGTAAACTCAATTGTTAAACACATTGACAAGTCTGTACCGTTCTGCAACCACATTGAAAAAGTCTGCACCTTTTTGGCAACCACCTTGACAAAGTCTGTAACTTTCTACCAAACCCACCTTGATAAGGCTGCAACTTTCTTGGTAACTAATTTAATAATGTCTGGAACCTTTACATTAACCCACATTGACAACCATGAATAACCACATTGAAAATTTCTTTTTAATTTCATTTCGATATAAAATAAAAAAATTAATATCAATTAACAATAAAAGGTAATGTTAAAATGAAATGAATTAAAACTTGAATTAAAATTTCAATTGTTTGTTTCCTTGAATGCTAACTTGGTCACTCCATCTACAATACACAAACAATGTCAATAACAACTGATGGCAAAACAGTACTTTAAAAGATAAAAAAATACAGTCCATTCTCACTCGTTCAAACCATCTAAAATTATTCATTTGAATTATAGAAAAGTTCAGATATGAAACACATAGAAGAATAAGTACAATAATATAAAAATAAATATAATTACTTTCACTCTGAATGTTAGAGTAGTTCATATAAACGAGGATGCACCATAATGTACTTAGTTACACAAATCGTAACAAATTTCACCATTAAAATCTTAAATTAAGTATTTATAAAAGCATAATGCATGGATCAACACCCAAAAAGATTCAAAAACTACACTTCAACTGTAATAATGCTATCAAAAAAACAAACAAACATGACTGGAAAAAATTAAAATGTCAGCAGTAGCCATTCATTGCCAGTGGCTGCATCAGCTAGTTATGCTACCCTTTACCAAATCAATAAATTACCTTACCAAATACATGGTATCTCTTACTAATAAGGTATCCCTTACCTAATCAATGACACGCTCAATCTTTAAACTAAATTCACAACATTTACCAATACTAGCCAACTCCTCAGAATGTAAATGCAGGGTTGGCCACACCCACTAAATGAATATAAAAATTATGATCAAAAAGACAAATATCTCAATTGCTGCCCATTCAACTCAAATTTTGTAATTATGGAATGATCTACTATTAAATATTATTGTGCTTTAAAAGTGCGAGAAACTGGAATCAGCTTGAATAGTTCATAGGGTAGACTTCAGGAAAAAGTTAACTAGGAGAATCTCAGTAAACCTGGGTTGGTTGGCAACTATATTCTATCTATAATATTTCCAGTTTATTCACTGTATGTTTTTCTCCTAAATAATGCTTCACTCTTTATATAAAATAAAATATACCCAACACAATCTATTTACCTTAATCACGTTATTCGTAGTATACCCCTCTCGCTTTACCCAATCAATATTCTCTCTTTAACCAATCCATACTCTCGCTTTACCCAGTCCATACTCTCGCTTTACCCAGTCCATACTCTCGCTTTACCCAGTCCATACTCTCGCTTTACCCAATCCATACCCTCGCTTT
>WLWD01002005.1_pt1 | contig 28159 bp, 24 predicted proteins | sample 6712731 | NCBI WGS metagenome assembly WLWD01 (sample SAMN12718690, study PRJNA576275) | sponge metagenome | isolation source: marine sponge | host: Mycale hentscheli | place: New Zealand: South Island, Marlborough, Capsize Point | collected 2014-11-01
AGCTGTCTCCTTCATTTCTATACTTATAGCTCTACACATGGTTTCTGCTTCACGATTCTGGTCCATCTCATAATTCTTAAAAACTACTTCTCAATTTTGGATGAACAGGTGTGCTTTTTTCCATCTATGTCGATAAATCGATAATTATATTGGCGCTTGGGATGATACAAAATAAATATTGCAGTGTTGACTATAATATATAGACATAATATAGCCCAACCTACGCAAACCCACAATTACATCATTAGCACTATGTAACATAATTATTTTACAGACAACGTACATGGGAAATGGTTCTCTTAATGTGATTAACTTCGCTGAGGAGTTGGAGTGATGCTATTTCAGCATCAGCAAGGGCTTCAGTGAGCGTGCTCAGTTCAGTGGAATCCATGTGGGGGTTGACCACCTCGGGATTTAGGTGCAAGTGAGCGAGAATAAACTGGGCGGAGTTTTGAAGATATTTGGTATGGTTTGACAGTTGGGATAACAATACACAGAGTTCTCCAGAGCTGCATGGGAATATACGAAAAGTCGATAACATCTTCAACTTAAGGAAAATTTATAGGAAGTTATGATAAAAATATCTCACTCTCACATACTGTATACACTCAAGGAAAGGTTGCTTACATTGGCTGTTGTTTGTTGTTGTTGTTTGCTTTGGTCATTGTTGTTGCTGTTGTTATTATTTTAAACGAGTTGTCAGAGATACGTACGTAATTAATAAAGCACATATATAACACCTTGATTGCTAGCACTGAGAAATACAATTTCTAATTTGTTTGCCATACATACAAAAGACAGAGAAAGAACACAAACACTTGTTCCCTCTGTGTTTTTAGAACCAATCGACTGATACTCACACAACTACAGTTACATTTATCTTTACCAAATCAGCCTGCTGTAAGGCAGCTTGTGTTCTGGCATGTGCCACTCATTTTTGTGCATCTCCAATATGGCCCCCAAGATCTTCTTTCTGGAACCAACCTGACAAACAGAAATATAAGCTACTGTAGTGCATACAAACTGATAGAAACTCATTTTATATTTATATGCAAATCAGTGGTGTGTCACATTCATTCAATATATATAATGGCTATGTATGTACATTCCACACTTCGTACAACTTGGTGACCAATCAATGACATTCATTTTACGAGCAAATGTAATCGTTTTATTTTCAGTATGCAAATTAAACCAATAATTGTAAACAATGTAAATGGGCCTGTATCCAACATTCCATGAGGAAAACTAGTGCAGAAATGTTGTAATATGACATGCACAAATGGATCCACTATAACCTCATGTAAAGTGATTTAGTTAGCTCAACCTTGTTGGAAGGATAGAATTCAATAGTGTGCTTCAATAGCACGGGCAGACAAGTGAGTTCACTGAAATAATTTACTGTCCATGCATTAATATCATGTCACGCTCCATTCTTAAAGAGTTAGAAGTTTGATCAAGTCTCCCATTCCACTTCTTATCTCAAAGTTTTAATGCTAAATATTATTTCAATGAAATTGACCTGATGTGTGAAAATATGTATGGTGAAACATGCGTGCACACACACACACACACGATTGTTATTTGGAAACAGGGAACAATGCGGCAATTTCTTTTAAAATCATTACCCCATCTTTACTGTCTTATTATATTTCATAAGAATGAAAAATTGTTGTTGTTTTTTCCCATTAACTGAAACATTTGGTAGTGAAACAAGTAACAGAGAATTTGAGTTTCATTACAACACAGAAAGAATTTGAACTAATGCAGTTTGTGCCCGATTCCATAGTACGTACGTGTGCATGTATAAATGTATGTATGTATGTATGTGTGCATGTATGTATGTATGTATGTATGCATGTATGTATGCATGCATGTACAACCTCCTACCTGAGCAACTGGCATATTAACCTCAATATTAGTTTATACATAACATTCCTGAATACTAAATCAGTTAACTCCAAGTCAGCAATTGTGGCCCAAATATTGTAGCAATCACTCTGAAATTGAAGATTTGTATTTGTATGAGTAATAGTACGGGTGACCATGTTATTCGGGATTAATAGTACCTCTGGAACTTCGTTTTCAATGTACGGCTCCTCCTAATCTGTAGAAAACATCCCGTCTAATACAGGTAGAGCTTCTGTCTCCAACTAGAAACTACTGGAACTGTACGTTTCCAAGGTTAACGCTGCACGCACGCGCACTTACCTAAACTATTTCACTTAGCTACTGCGGTATTTCTCTTAGTTTCCACTTAGTTACTGTGCTATTTCAATTAGTTACACATTATTTCACTTTCCTAGTGCAATTTCAATTGAACAGCGATTTTTCCAAAACATTTTTGAATGGGCAATTTACGCGCAGCACTATTATAGGGCTTAATAGAATTGTCACACACACAATTCCCCCCCCCCCCCCCCCCTCCCACTAACTTCCTACCAAAAAACAACATTTGCTAAGACATAATCTAACAAAAAATATCTCGCGATAACTCCACCCTTTGGCCACACCCACCTTATCGATGCCTATCGACTGCAGGTCGTAATCGGTCATGCTGAGCAGCTGACTGAACTCCACCTTGTGATGGTGGAAATTGGGAATTAGCTCCGACAGGTGAAGACCCATCAGGAACAACTCCAGATCACCTGCCACACTCATGCCGCCAGACACGCCCACCCCTCTGCTCAAAGACGTGGCTCGTCCTCTCCCTGAAGTAGCAGATACCATGCCTCCAGTTCCCGACAGAGTGGCCACACCCCCTTCACTCGGAATCGAGTTGGTGTCTATATTACCGGGAGCGTCAGAGAAACTAACACGAGGGCAAGATGACCTGCAACATTACATGCAAACACACATACAGACAAACCCCCCATGTAATATCTGAAGTTCGGGAGGAAGTGTCACACATACAGTATGTAGGCAGGAAAAAAATAATAATTTTTTTTAGACCTTTTGCCTTTTTAAAATATCTATTTCAAGGAAATAAGAAGCCCCCCGTCCCCTGCAATTTCAGAAATTGCACATACATGTGACCCTCTTTAGTTTGGTTAAAAAAAAAAACACCCTGCGATTGGGTAGATCACAAGTGTATTAGAAACTAAAGATGGGCAAGATTATTATTATTATTTTTATTGAGTGCTGGTAGAGATTCTGCAGTAATAATGACAAGGAAGATGAGAATAAGGAATGCAAGTCATATATGCTCCCTAAGAGTTGTCTGGATTAAGCGTACCTTAAGTAGTTGCTTCACTCACTAATTTTAATGTTCTGTAGAATTTGTCATAAAAACATTCCACAGAGCAGGAAAATCACTGTGAATCAAAACCTTAACTTTCGCCAAATAAATATTTTAAAAAAGAAAAGATAAAACAACAATAACAAACGAACAAACAAAGAAACAAAATTCTGTTCCATATTCCTGTGATTTGTTAAATACTAAATTAAATATCCTGCTTGGGTATTTGTTTTTCCTGCCCTTTGATTCTCACATTGAGCCGTCAGTTCGAGAGCTTCCTTCCTCTGCTTTGCGCTGGTTCTGTCGAGGAATGAAGGACATATCTCCTTGAGCCCTTGCCAAGTCCACTGTCTCCAAGTACTCCGCCGTGTCCTTGTATCCATTAGTGTAGGCCACACCCAGTGGCGACTCCCCTTGGTTGCATAACATGGTGGGGTCAGCCCCTGAGTCAATGAGCAATCTGGCTAAGGAAGTATGACCAACCTTGCAAGCAAAATGAAGAGCCTGGAAATAGAAAGTACATTAATAAATTGTATGAGAGAAAAATAACAAAAAAAAATTCTCCTATGCATGCACACTTCACTAATAGCCTTGCAAATATTATCTGTCATGCAATAATTCTTATCTTACATAGAACTGAAAACTAACCCCCTCCACCAATAACAACTAAGCTATAATTGCTTTTCAACCTGAGGTAGAAGGGGAAAAATTCGAAATAATTATACTATTATAAGAGGCATCTCTTGTACTGCAAGCAAATTTGTGTACTTTGAACGTCACTTATAATGTTTACAAAGATAATGCTATGAACTTTTCAACAGATTGAGGAAAAAAATAAAAAAATAAAATAAAATAGAAACTGCCAGTAATTCTCACACTTGTGTGTTTGCATTGTGTGCATATGTTCATTCGTGTGTGTGTGCGTGTGGTAGAAATAATTACATATAAGTAATCACTCTGCTTGAAGATGCCATACCACTACATATATTGGATAGACACATCAACATCAAGTGACATCTGCCAGACACAACAATACTGGCTGCTGCTAGCATATTAGGCAATAGTTTGTTGCTGCTGGATAAATTACTGGTTCATTTCCCACTGGGAACTGGATAGAGTTGTAACTTGCAATACACAGAAGCTACCTCTCTAAAACTGGTAAGTGGTTATCAACATGAATACGGCAATGTGTTGGATACAGAAGAGGGGAACCATTATGACCCCCCCCCCCCCCCCGACTTCCATGCTAAATGAAGTTTTCTTACTGTGTATAATTCATACACATGACAAGGTAAATTGATAATTTGAATATGACTCGTGAAATTATTGGCGAGCGAGTGAAGCGAGCGAGACACTTACAGGGGTAACACAATTGAAAATCGGGGATGTTTGTTTGCTTATAAATATGTTTGGACGTACGTATGTCATTTAGTACTTTGACCCTCACATATTTTTGCATTAGTTTGGTGTTCGACCCCGTCCCAAACTTCACTAAACAGAATCCTCTGGTTACCTGTATCATTACCCGTACTGTTCTAGCAATTGAATTGTTCACCCGCTATGAATTCTTTTGCGGGTGCAGTTAGAACTCAAAAACTTGTGGGAGTTCCATTTCTAAGAGTAATGAAATTGATGACCCTTTAAAAATGACTATGGGCCTCACAAGATTGGCTTGGGGTAATTTCTACTTTCTTTCCTAATACAATACACCATGGGAGTCACTAAAAGACGACTTTTATTTGGCACTGTTAAAATAAGAATACACTTTGTCTCTAACCACTACACATTTACTCTTCCAGAAACTACAGGCTAGACACTCATCTTCAGTACTATACTTATTCCCCTAAACTTCAGTGAGCCATCACAAGGGAAATAGAGCTCGACTCCCAATGTGCTACACTTGATCAGACTAGAGATGAGTCACTTTTTGCCAATAATATGGCTCTAGCTAGTATGTATGAGCTCCCTTGCTACATAAGTCCTTACTCATATCATGTATGGTTATGCCACTACACAGAATACTGTGTGTGAATGAATCTATACCTTAATTATATAATACAGTTTGCTCACGATTTGTGCTAAAGAACATCACTATATTTAATATGACATAGCCTACAACCCACTCCCCATTCAGATTGAAGCACATTAAAATTAGAGAACATAAAAAAGATTAGAAGAAAAAGACTAGAGTAAAAGTTCTACTCCCCCCCCCCCTTGCATTAAAATAGAAATTTCATGCATAGAAATTTCATGCATACACACACATACGTACACACACATATGTATGTATGTAGATACTTATCAGGGATTCATACAGGATTTTTTGCTAGACAGGTGGGGGGGGGGGGGGGGGGGGTGGGGGGGGGGGGGGGGGGTGGGGATTTTAGTAGAGTCAAAAACTGACAAGGAAGGTATCAAAGCTTCATAATTAGCGTCTGGGGATCCCATAGTCTGCATGAAACCCATAGTCTGCATGAAACCCATAGTCTGCATGAAACCCATAGTCTGCATGAAACCCATAGTCTGCATGAAACCCATAGTCTGCATGAAACCCATAGTCTGCATGAAACCCTGCTTACTGTCCATCCTCTAGTCTCCTTCGCATTGACATCAGCTCCGGCCGCCACCAGTTTCCTAGCCACCAGGTACTGGCCACTCTGACAAGCATAGAGCAGAGGAGTCATCCCATACCTGTCCTTGGTGTTGACCAGAGCTCCGTGGGTGAGCAGCAAGTCCAAGCATCTCTCCGAGTTGTGATCGGGAAGAGTAGGTTTCCGCATGCACACCACCATTAGGGCATTCAGGTTGTCTGCACACACACACACACACACACAGACAAACGCACACAGACATACACATACCACATTATACACATAAAACAATGGATAGATAACACAAAAAACAACAACGAATAGATATGAGATAGCGTTGGGTATTGCTAAACATTGATGATTCAGTCATGAAATTGCATAGAAATTACCACACACAGTCACGATAAGAAAAAAGCAAAGCCAGAAAAAACAAATGTGGCCTCTACAAAAAAATCTGAACACAAATACACCAGTGAGTACACAAGCCCACTACTTAAGTACCTTTGGCTGCATTAGGGTTTGCTCCATGGTCCAAAAACAAGCGGACAATTCCAGGTCGTAGGTTCTCACAAGCATGGAGGAGAGGAGGCCACCCAGTGTTGAGAGGCTGATCCAAATTAACACCTGAAAAGAAAACAACAACAACAACAAAAATGTACAGGTGGCTATTTGAATTTAAAGTACACTCCCAGTGAGGTTTATAGTATTGAGTGAAGAGGAAAGCTATGACAAAAAATATAAATAGAATCAATGAGTAGTGAGTGACTAATCTCTGACACTCTCACTAATACTAATACCAGTAGGGGGTTCATTTAGGAATTAATCTAGAGGGGGTGAGGTTGAGCTTTCATTATCTCAAGAGGCTCACAACTTTCATACATAATTAAGATGAAAGAAGAGATGGGCTCCAATGACATACCACGGCGATAAAATAAACTTATGACTTAAGCATTGCAACCACTTTCTTCACTTTTTAACTTTGCTTTAGCTCACAAAATTTTAAGAATATATCAAGGGGCACAAAGTGAATTCAATGGGAGGGGAGGGAGAGAGGGCAAGCGCCACTCTGCTCACCCCCCCCCCCCCCCCCCCCCCACTCACTCCTAAATGAACCCCTGACTGAATAACAATATCTACCATTACGGTCTTCATCATTAGTCATCCTCATAATCATCATCATAATCAAGACACAATAACTAGTAAGTGTGAACTCAATAATGCAATGATGGTGACTGAGTTTTCCCAATAATAGAGACATTCAGTTTTATTGCCAGACTTTTCGTTTACAAAGAATTGTTTAGACAAGTTGTCACTACCGCACAATGGAATAAAAATTGTTTTTTGAACTTCTCTGGCCTCACTGAGTAGTAGCTCACGGTGTAGTCTGGTCCAGCATGTTGTGGTGCACACACCATAGCACTAGTGAGGTACGTGGTATGGGTTGGTATTTACAACGACACTTTACCAGTTTACAGATACAGATAGTGTAATATCTTCCACAGTCTTGACTAGTTTTTTCTGTATCAATTATGATTAAAAAAAAATGTAAGTCCATCTTATGGGATATATGCACTATTTGCTAATACAAGTGCTAACACTGCAAGTCTCCACACAGTGTACAGTTCACCAAATACATAATCCTACAATACTGACACGGCATGTACGTATATACGTAAAATATATAATTTCACAATTGCATGTAAACGTTTTGTTGGCTCATTCACTTTGTATGCATGGGCGTAAGGATGATAGTAGTCATTTGACAGTCTGTCTGTCTGTCTGTCTATCTCAGTCTGTCTGTCTGATTATCTGTCAGTCTGTCTGTCTGTCTATCTGTCTGTCTGTCCGTCTATCTGTCAGTCTGCAAACAACAGATCTTACAGTAGGTTAACTAAAGCACTTGTCCATTCATGTGTTCATAATTAGCCAGACTGTTCAGTTTTAGCCTTCATCTTACAAACAAAATAAGATTATGACAAGTAGGTCGGGTAATTTCCGTACAAAAGTTTTGCTGAAGTGAACAAGCAACAGTTCACTTTAAACGAGACATTCAGATTTGATATAGCACCCAGGATATCAACGACAGCAAAAATTAATGTAGCCAAATGATCTACCACTATTTATAAAGCCAATTATGACTAAACCAAATGTCAGAATGAAGTATAATAATACAGTTGTGTGTCAGTAACGACAACAACGACTGACAACAGTGTGAGTATTCATGATCAATGCATCTGCTCAGCAAAGTTGGTAAAACATTATCATTACCAGAATGGATAAAGCATCAAGTTCTATCTGCTCTATAGAGTTGACAACAACAAAAAAAAAAAAAGCAATAAGTACTCTCTTTCCAGTGACCCTCAACTTTGTAGTCACGCACACTTACCATTAAACAGTCAGCAACTAATAGTTCAGTGATTCTTGAAGTGCCAATTATCGGATCCTCTTCTTTCTTTCCTTTTTTTGTGTTCCCCCCCACCCCCATCCCCCCTGGGTCTTGCCCTACCCTTCCCTCACCCTATAAACACTGAACACTGGGTGTCTGTATAATTCATTTGTTGAACTGAGTTGGGAAGAGTGTCACCTACAGTAGCTAACCATAATCCACCTCAAATCATAGGCAGAAGAAAGGCAGAGAAGCAAGAGAATGCAAGGGTCAAGAAAATAAGCAGATGGGGAAAGGCTGACTGATGTACTACTTCCATGAAGAAGAGAAATAAAATACACAGAATGAACAACCATTAGATGAACCTGTATCCAGTTTAAAGTGGTCAAAAGAAAAAAACAAAGGTAAAATGTGAAATAATCTCAGTTGTCGCCGGGGAATCAACCATAACCACCAGTGAGTGCTCTATCCACTGAACTATAACAACCCATAACTTCCAAGACCTTCACATTTCCCCTTTATACTGTTGAGTAGTACACCGCTAGCTGCAGTCTCGTACTCCACATACCACCAATTATGTGTTGTCAGAACACCTTTTCGGTGTGGACCGGAAACACCTCCTCCTCTGGAAAGGAGCCATAATTAGTGGATTAATGAGGCTTTAACATCACAATTATCAAGACTGAGATTATTTCACATTTTACCTTTAGCTTTTCTTTAGACCCCTTTAAGTGAGAAAGGTTCAATCTAATTTTTATGAAGGGTCAGAACCTGATAATTAATAAACTACAATACCTTGTGCTACTACATTTCTATTTGCTAAACTAAGTACATGTGCACCCAGTGCCACAGTGTGGCAGGATAGAGCACCGTTATATTGCAGAAAGGACAGAGATAAAGGAGGAGAAGGGGAATGCATGAGTTGAAGAGAGGAATAAGAAAAAAATGAGATGGAGGAAGAGAGAGAGGGAGAGAGCAGGAAGGAGAATCCATGGATAAAAATACCTAGATACTGCATTCACAGTTAGCAAAAGCTAACTCATCAAGCACCATGGTGAGGCGGGGTACTTGCTAGTACAAAATGTTCTGAAAGCAACACACTCCCCCCAATACTTGTGAACTAGTGCGGCCTTTTTGTAAAGGATTCACAGGACCACCACCACCTCATATTGTAGAAGCTGTATTGCTATTTCTATGTGGCAAATGAGAGAATTAAACAAGAGATTGTTCACTCCAACATTATTTAGGAATATACGGGTTAGTTATTCTTTCTTCTGTTCAGATAAAACTGAGTGATTAACAGATACGTTCTATCCATTCAATTATTGTTTCAAACTGGATATGGTGTTCCTTAGCTGAAACAAGACTGAAGGTACTTACTGTTTGTCATTAACTTACACTTTTCAACACTCCCACCTTTAGTACTGTGCATACGCTTATAAATTGTTTGTAACCGACACCATAAACAACATCACTTAACACCCTGGTAGATAACACACCCTATTTTTTACGTACGTATTAAACAATAAGTCAGCCAACGTTTAAAGACCATGACCTCTATTCTGCAACTTATCTGCAAGGCAAACTCAATTATTTTGTCAAACTTATAGAGCACACAACTGTAACTAACTATTGGTGGACGTTTAGTACAAATGCCGAGCGAGTCTGTCTAGTTAGCTTTTATACTATGTATTTGAAAATCCTAATTCTCTTCTTCAAAACAACAACAATATTTAAGTGTTGTTGTTGTTGTTTTTACATTAAGTTCATGTTCTTGCTACCCTAAAGGATGACAATAGTGATATTTTTCTAGTAATAGCCTCTTATCCTTGATTTTAGAAAAATTTGTATTTTAAATTTAAAATTCCCAACAATCTATTTATAATTTTGATTACCTAAAGTACCAGTAGCTCCTGACAACAAGCATGAATAAAATACAGCAGAATTCTTGAAATAACCCGGTATAAAAGATCTTCAATTGACAATACAATATTAACCGAAATAAACATACTAAAACTAGCTGACTGCTGAGTTTAGGATAAAAAAAAGAAAAAGAAAACTACATGTTCATTTAAAGGACCTCGTGCCATCCATACATATAAATGACATAATACTCAATAGTCATTGCCTAATATTGTCTCTCTTGCCTATAATATAACAGGATAAATATTAGCCACTGACAAATAATCCCTGAACAATCTTAACCAAAGCAAAGATAGGCAGAAATATAACAATTATTGAGAGCAGAAACAAAATGAAGCACCGTCTGAGTTTGCCTATGGAATCCTTTATCCTTCCTAAACTGTCATCTATCCCACTTGGACATGAAGGACTATGGGGATAGTCCTATGGAATTCCATGTGTACCACCGACACACTCTATCCTATATGTGTCCGTCCTATCCCACTGTCCCATGTAAGACAGGTGTGATAGTCCTATGGAATCCCCATGTGTCACACTGACACGCTCTATCCTATGTGTTTGTCCTATCCCACTGTCCCATGTACTATAGCATGATCATCCAAAACTTAAGAATTGCATTCAATTCCACTGGAATTTTTTTTTATATACTTCAATCCCCATTTTAGTAGGATATTATTAGGTCCACATCATCAACACCACCCGTATGACCTTAGTGGTCTGGCAAACATGAAGGACAGCTTACATTTTTATATGTACCATCATGTATGCACTTGACTGTACGTTAAGAATGTTGTAGTTATGTCTTCAAAAGCTTTCCATGTATCCCAGGCTGACTTTTTCCCTCTTGTAGCAAATGCTGAAAAGGTATCACATCCAGTATACGCATGAAACATTGGCAACGCTTGAGATTTTCTGGGGCCACTAGATGCAACAATCTCATGAATAGGTATGTACCTGAAAATTTTGCCTGTCCCAAATGCCACCCAAAGGTTCTGGATGTCCAGCTTAGCTGCTAGCTACTGACAACACTACAATATCTGTATCCACTGTGCGCAGCAAAAATTTATGAAAGCCCTTGTAGACTGCATCCGCTAAATGGAGAATAATTCTCGTGTTGGCTTCTTCATGGTCGCAGGGAGTTAGATGACTGGTGTCTTGTGGTGGAATGCAGATGACATCTGAGCCATGTGTGGTGACTAACTGCTTACTTGTAGCAAGATGTTTCAAGTGTTTTACTAAAAAAGCAAACAATTCTTTTTTGTTGGAATCATCCCGCAAAAAATTCTGCCAGTTTTTTGGCAAACAGTTAGATGCTTCAACTCGCCTTCTCAAACCTTTTCCACGTTTGCTTCTTGTTTGAGACTTGAGGCTATTTGAAATGCACTGGTCCCACACAATGTCCACTCGACTATAGCATTAGCCTTTTTTCTATGTATGGCAAGAAGATCTTTACGGCATAGTCATTGAAGGTTTTCACAGCAAGAGGTTGGAGAAAGTTGACCACAACGGCTCCATCAAGAATCCTAACTTCAGCTTCTGGCTGAGGTGTTACTGACTGAGTGCAGTCTTCCTAGTTGGGCGTAGCCCGACCGACCGTTGAAAAACGGGAGGTCGGGTGTCAAGCCTGCACTGAACCCGTGTTGCGCTGCAACGTACGTTGCGGCCCAATCAGATTGCAGCATTCAAATGCTGTGGTCATCTACCACTTATATTGTTAACGAAAGCGTAGGCGGGCTCGTGGAGCTCACTCAACTTAGTGTAGGAGAGCGTCTCAGTAAAATGTCGGCTGTGAAGCAGCGTATAAGCACGAGCATTGTTGAAGCGGCTAGAGAGCTAGGATACCCGATTATTAAGCTTGAACAGCTAGATGTCACTATAGCATTTGTTGAAGGTAGGGATGTGTTCACTGTTCTACCTACTGGCTATGGGAAGAGCTTATGCTACTCTATTTTACCCAACACATTTGACAAGCTGGCAAATAAGGAACGTGGGTTCTCCATTATCATTGTTGTGACTCCCCTTGTGGTGATCATGAAAGATCAGGTAAGTCCTGGCTTAATTCAATGAAGAAAGGCTATGTGTGAATTTTGAACTGTGTTCTGAGCTATGGTACATCAAGTTATGTTTGAAAAAAAAAAAACATCGACCTCTCAGTTATTTATGACAACTTTGTTGTTTAGAACATAGTTTTTTTTGTGTATGTTTGTTTTCTTATACTACAAGGTAGAGTACTTGAATATTTCTTTCCATTTTTTAATTCACTGTAGGTGTCAATTTACACTTCAAAGGGACTATCATGTACTTATATTTCTGGAGAGATTGCAAATGATAGTCTGTACACTCAGGTGTCACAGGGTATGTTCCAACTAATTTTTATCACACCTGAGTTGATTATTAAGAACAGAAAATGGAGGAAACTGTTGGAGAGTGATATCTACTCAGAAAGGCTGAAGGCATTTGTGGTTGATGAGGCCCATTGTGTAAAGAAATGGTAAGTATGTAGTTATATATATCTGCCAGTTGATTATTGATTTGAGGGTATGATAATATTAAAGTTTATTACTACTTTCCATAGGTGTCACGATACCAATAAGTGTAATTCATGCATATAGCTAGAATGCAACTGTCAAGAAGGCAATTATTTATAAATTAATGTTCTTTTTGCAACACTTTATTTTACTATATTTTGTGTTGTAGGGGAGATAGCTTTCGTCAAGTTTTACGAAGAATAGGTGAGGTACGAAGTTTGATACCACCTTCAGTGAAAATGATGGCACTAACAGCTACTGCCACTCGTATGGATCGTCTATCCGTTTGTCGTATCCTGGGACTAAAGAATCCCTTTGTTATAACAAAATGCCCAACAAAGGCTAACTTGAAATACTCAGTCCATTCATATGACTCCATTAGCATAACGTTTGGAAAGTTTGTAGGCATGCTGAAAAGTGAAAAGACCTCCTTTCCTAAGACTATCATTTATGGTCGGTCATTCGATATGTGTTCGAAAATTTATATGTTCCTGCAAGATCAGCTTGGCCCATCCTTTACTAATCCCGAAGATGCTCCAGATGTTCCAGAATTTTGATTAGTCAATATGTTCACACATTACTGATGCTAACCTTAAAACTAACATTCTCTTGAATTTCAAGGAGAATAAAAACTTGCAGGTGGTCGTGGCTACTGTGGCTTTTGGAATGGGAATAGACTGCAAGGATGTGAGGCAGATTATACATGTTGGATTACCTGACGATGTGTCAAGCTACATTCAAGAGACTGGGAGAGCAGGCAGGGACGGTATTTCCTCCATGGTGACTCTTTTAAGAGCTAGAACATAATCATCACGTGGATGAAGACATTAAACTTTATGCAGCTAATCAGACTGAGTGTAGAAGACGTGTTCTATTTAGAGACATGGAAGGCTATATACCAGTGGACATTAATATTAAATGTATGTGCTGTGATATATGTTCAATCTCTTGTGTTTGTGGTATTTGTAAAGTGAGAGCACAACCTTTTTCTGTTTTCTGTTCTGTTGTTGTTTTTCAATATAATGCACATCCACACGTGTTAATTGCGTATTAATTGCATGTGATAAGCTCATTTGTTTGACTGAGCCCTACAAGTACAACAAAAACAAGAAACTTAATATTTCCAGGTATAGTGCCAAGTTACAATATATAGCCAAGTTGTTGTTTTTTAACACCAGTCAAACTAACTGAGCCAAGACGATTTCATTACAGTTTGCGTTCATCAAACTATTCTTGGATCCAAATGAATAAAAGTGATTGAGCTAATTTTGAAAAAAAGAAAGAAAAAGAGTTTAATACACCATAACTGCATGTTCCATGATATACAAAATACCACTAGCATAGCTTAGTCTCGAATAGCTTGAAAATGCAGATAGAAGTGCAAAACAATGCCATAGCATTTAGTGCAGTGCTTATAACTATCTTGGAAAGCACAGCTGATAGTTCATTTAAACCAGATACATAAAACAGCAAGATTACTCTTGCTAAAATCCATGCAAGAACTGTAAAGATGTTGTCTAGAATGAACTTTTCTTCAGGCCTTGCAGCTCCTACGGTTAACTTAAGTGGTTGTGGCTAACCTGCAATTTAGCACTCCCACTCAAGTTCATGCCAAGCTGAGTCAGCGTAGCACGGGTTCAGTGCTGACACCCGACCTCCCGTTTTTCAACGGTCGGTCGGGCTACGCCCAACTACAGTCTTCCAGAGAACTCAAGAGGTCAGCTTTGGTTCCTTGTCTTAGCTTACCAAAGTGGGATAAGGATGAAGGACGTGGTTGGTTTTCGTGGCGGAAGAAATCATCAAGGTCGCCATCTCGTGATTGGCAAGCAATGTAGAGCCTTGAAAACAATGAAACATCACTTTTTCAAGGATGAGACTTGCAGGCTTGCTTTGGATTTCTCTCTTGGTGGTGGCCGACGTAGCAGTTTATTCTTCTTGACAGGTTCAGAGAGTGGAGTTGATCCTTCAATTAGTCTGCTGGTTACAAAAGCTTCGTATTTTTCCTTCCCTATCTTTTGAGCTTGGCATATTGAAGATGCGACAGCAGCATCTAAAATATCTCTTGTGTCTAGTCTCAGCAACTCTTTGCCCTCTTCCAAAAATGGGTTTCCTAGTTCTTCCATCACTCCCACCAGGCTTTTGACATGTTGAGTAAACATCATCTGAACACTCTTTGTCTGGTCATGATGACATACTTCTGAGCTTCTCTTGTGCAATTCTGCAATACATGCTTCTAATTCTGCAGTTACTCTAACAAGTTCAGGTCCAGCTACCTACCATCCAGCGCCTGAGAGCCTCAGAATTTTGTGTAAGACCAACCGCTCCGCCATCCCCCCTTCACTGCAGCATTATTTTGCTCATGGCCATGATCAAGTGCTATCCGCTCCGCCATCCCCCTTCACTGTAGCATTATTTTGCTCGTGGCCATGATCAAGTGCTATAGATGAGAACAACCGGCCTGATTTATTAACTGTGAAGTTACCTTTGTTAAATTCCACTGCAATTTCTGGGTGAGTCATTTCCAAATTGTACACGTCTCTTATGTGGACAGGCAACCATCAAGCATAATTGGTATGGTTCAGACAGAAGAACCAAGGTGCAAGTTGGATGAGGCTTTCCCTATACAGAGGAAAGTCTGCTGACCGCAGAGATCGCACGAAAGTCAAAACAAGGAGCTCAAGGTGAAGAGCTGTGTACCAAAATTGAAACTGAGGGCTTTCATCTCTGCGCCTGTCACACCACTTGGTAAATGTCTCTGGCTGCTGTCCTGACACCAACTACTCTACATATTGCCTGTAAGAATCTTTCAGCAAGATGTACAGGCAGCTTGCAGTGACTTGATGTGCATGCCTAGTTCGAGTTACATGCGATGCCTTAATGAATGAGTCGGCAATACCAGCAGATGCAACATTGGCTTTGACCAGGGCCTCCACCCATCCACTGTCCTCAAGCCAGTCACTTATGACCTTCAGTCCAGCCATCTCAATATGCAGTCCACATTATGCATGTGCTGTTTGTATCATAACTCTTGACCAGAATAGAATAAAAACTAAATTTAAGTTCCAAAATACTGCTTAGAGTAAGCCCTTTCATTTAATACCCATGTTGACCAAATTGGTTCTGGTGTAGTGTTACACCCACTCATTCAAAGGAGCTAGATTACAACCGTGAATATCATTAACACTTGGTTTTGTGGTGTCAGGCTTAAGTGGCTTGGGGCTGAAGTTCATGTAGAGGTTTCTAATGAATAGTTAGCCAATAAGAACTTGTTTCTTCACATGGATTAGTTTGTCATAAAATACTGCAAATGCAAATGCAAGAAAAAATAAACACATACTTAATTAGATGTAACTTGAATACAGAAAAATAGTAAGATTGATATTAGATAATTATGATTAAATAATAATAAGTGATTTTTAGTGAGTAATAACAAAATTATGATTTGCATGTGGGATGTTCTATGGCTCTCGGATGCCTCCTTATCTGAACCTGGGGCATGCTAGTTCTGGAAGCAATGCAGTAAAGTAAAACTTCCTCAACTTCGCTAATTGAATTCCCCACCATTTTCTGTCTCGATGTATACGTTCGACATGCATGTCCTTTCTTGTGTAAACAACAAAGTCACACCACATCTTGTCTGTGCAATATAACTGGCACTGGACTTGAAAGTAATAATCATGTCTTCGCTCCAACCGTCATTGTTGCGTATCTTTATCCACTTCCAGGCAAAAGGCGGAATTCTTGCACGCTTCATCTAAAGGTTGGTCTTTGAAAGAAAAAGGATTTTTGATTTCTAGCAGTCCTAAAGGTTGAGCAGTGTTACTTGGGTCATAAATGATACCATTCTGAGTGGCAGCTAGCCAGTTGTTGGTTTCAGAAATAAACAGCCCACACTTGTCAACACGAAACTCGGGATATTTCTTCTGGTAGTACGATTTATATCTGTCAATGGATATAGCTTCCATAGAAGTGCCATAGCGGGTCGCTTGATTACCTCTAAAAGTGCTATACAGTAGTGCTTGTACTTTCTTGCTTTTTTTTGTTTTTTCTTTCATTTTTGCGATTCCCCCAACCACAGAAGCTGTGAGCCTTTTCCTCCTCTCTTGCTGCCACTGATCACTGTTGTCTTGATCTCTCATCTGTTCTTCAATCTGCTTTCTTTCTTCTTGTGTGACAAACACTCTCGTTGCATAATAACTAGAATTTAGTTCTTGTAGACGCTCTGGAGATAGGTCTTCCGTAACTTGGTCAGGCAAAATGCCTCCGTCATGTCTACTGTAAGCAGTGCGAGCTGCAGGCGTGTCACATTTGGTAGCATATTTACTTTTTCTTCGTCGTTCTTTTACTGCTTCTGTAGCCTTCCTCTTCTTATCAGCAGCTAAAATTTTAGCTGATCGTTCTGCTGTATTGCTGTACACTTTGTTTGGGGAAGAGATTGTCATATTTAACCAAGTGTGAGGACCCCACTCCCTGCCTATGTTTTGACGTAATCCTGCCCCCATGCATCGATGTTCCCATGCTCCACTCTGACACCTGTTAATAACTTTTACCCCATCAAACTTTGTTCTGATATGCATCCAGGATTCAGCCAAATTTGTTGTCACATTTCCAATAAGTTGTTCTGCCTTTCCTATTAATCTACTTAGCTGTACCTGGATGTCGTGGTAGAGCTTGGGATCAATATTAGTTGGTGTACATCCACCCCATTCCCATTCTACATCTCCTTCTGTTGCAGGATCCTCCGCTAGTGTTTCAACCCACAGCTGCTCTTGATCAGTGACAATATCTGAATTGAAACAAATTAATTATTACATTTGTTGCTATTAAACATAATAATTATTACATACTTGTTCTCTTATTCAGGTTATTTCAATAATACAGAATTGAAAGAAAATAATTAAATATGGCAGTATCCCTAGGTTATTTCAGTAATACATAATTGAAGAAAAAATATTTTGTAATTTCGAATACAAACAATAGACTTATTAATTATATATTATTATTAAGCTTACTAGTTTGTTAATTTTTAAATATTGTTAGTGATATCATAGTGTTATGGTATTGTAGCTACTAGTTATTATCAGTCAGCTTGTATTTTTTATTTACCTGTAATGTCATTCTGTACATCTTCACTATCAGGGCCCGCCTCATCCCTGTTCTCAGGTGTAATCAAGGAGGAAGATGAAGCTGATGTTGTAGATTGCTGTTGATTCTTCCTTGCAGTCTTGCAAAAATCAGTACTGCAGTGCTCATGAATTCCGAAGCAATGTCGTGGTCCATTCTGCAGATCATGTTTGAGTGCAGCCAATGCCTTCTTCACATCACTTTCTTTGCTTCTCATCCTGATTGCAGCTCTAGCAGATGACACCAGCCTCTTTCGCATCTTCAGAGTTAGTCTTGGGTTGTCCTGGACCAGTTTCTGAAGTGCACCTCCGTAGCACTTGCATGCATGATTGGCGCACTCAAGTTTCTGGACGGCATAACCCCAACCAGGAACATTCTGGAGGAGAGTTGGGTACACTGAGCTATCACCGTCACCAATAAACTTCCTATATCAAACTCCATGTACCCTCTCAGCCTCCAAAAAGCCCTCCAAAATGATATCAGTTTCCATCTCAGAAGACGAGGCCGACCAGTTGAGAACACAGTGGTGCTTGTCATGAGAAATGCCTTGGGCACACGAAGAGCAATATTTGTTGCGAACACCGAGGTAGAGCAGTTTTCCTGTAGCCTTACCCAAGATAATACCCACACCAGAGTTAGCATTATACGAATGCTTGTGGGACCTCTTACTCCAGCCACCATCTACTACCACAGTGATTGCAGGAACCCCCTCATGATATTCTCCACGTTGAATTGCTAGCTGCTTTTCCTCTCGCCCTGCTTCAGCCATGGATTGCAGCAACTCCTGCTTCCACATCTCTCCAATTGCCCTCTCCGTGTCAATGAAGCTGTTCTTTGTCATGACAGGTACTCCCATGACCCTCATGGTTTCCTCTAGGGCACTGTGTCCACCACCAGTTGACATTTGGCCCCATACGGCTGCCAGATTAGCTTCCCACCTGCAGTTAAATCATGCAACCAGTATAGCTGAAGAACAGGGTAATTAAGTATAATTACAATTAATTAATTAAATTACTATATACTTTTCATTGAAGACCCCTTGTAATTTTGTGCTTGCAGTGCAGGTCTTTACTTGAGTAATATCAATGAAGAAAGAAGTAACATTAAAATCAAGCTCAACTTTTTGAGGTAGAAAGAGAGGCACGAAAAGAAAAGTCATACCAGATATTGCGTATTAGGAAAAATAAAAAAAGAGGGCAGAAAAAAGAACAAAAAAGAACTAAAAGTATAGGATCATGTGGAAAGTGCCACTATATAAAGGGTTGTGGGCAATAATGATAATGGTATAATGCAATAAGAGTGACTGATACAGTAAATACTCATTAATTTGAATCTTGCTAATAGTTCGAATTTTCAAACTAGGAGGGTCTACTGTAATAAATTAATAATGGGTCTACTGTAATAATCATAACATAATAATATAAGTTTCTACCACATTCTAATTACCTGCTGTAGCCTTTGGGGCCTTTCACTTTCTTGCAAGTCTCCAGTGTGGCAGTGTGCTGACAAGTGGAGCACTCCCCTGTAAAAACAGACGCCAAACCATTCCTACTCTCACTATGTAGCTCAATGGAACCATCACAGTTTTTAGCATGGTTGGCAACTTTGTCTGTGTACTCTTTTATTTTATCCACATCAATAATCCTGCTCCCCTGTCCAATTCCTGAAGAATTTCCTTCCCTGCTGCTCAAATGCTGGTCTCTCTTCTGGTCTCCCTTCTTAGTAAGCACCCTTTTACCTGGAAGCTTTTTCTTGATATATACCCTCCTGCTTTTATGAGTGCTATATTTTTTGTTCTTCTTATTCTTTTTGTTTCCCATCTTCTGTAAGGCTTCCAACAGTCACTTCTCCCGGGTGGCTTCTGTCTCTGATGCGTGGGCGATAAACCGGGTTGTGGTAAGTTTTCCTGGGTTGCGGTACGTTTCCCGCCTTTGCCCGCGCTAGTCCAGTTAGTTTGTGTTTTGACGGACTTTTTTGGCTTCCTAAACGCTGCCAGGCAACTAAGAACAGTGCACTCCAATTATCCGAAGCTAGACGCAGGGCCGCTCGAAAACTATTTCCTATTTGAGTGAAGGGCTTCTGAGTTACCGTGTATGGAAGATCGGCAGAAGGCTTCGGTGGCATCGCGGGAAAGCTAATGAAGAGTTTTTTTCCACTCCTGTGTCTACTAAACGTACAAACTCTTCGACTGGCCCTCTAGTAAGTCCATGTCTGTAAGGTAAAGCTTGAAACTTTACGCTTGGCCCTATGCTGCAGACGCCATTGTCCGACACAGATCCTCAAGTCTTTATTGCATTTTGTTCCACCTCTTTTGCATTTTTATTTTAAATAATCAATTCATTGTTATTCTTGAATTAATGATTTATAGTTGTGAGTTACAGCATAAAAAATGATATCAATGATACAAAAAACATCATTTAAAAAGTTCATGAATATTCATAAGGTGACCCTGTACCAGAACCTTAATATCGTACATGTTTTCAAGATTAATTAAGCCTTAGAGGTCACCAAAGGTCAAATCCGAAATGGCTCCACTTCTGAAATTACTTCTGGGATCACATTCTACAAGTCTACCAAGTTTCATGCTTGTACGTAAAAAAGCACGATTGTTTCACATATCTGCCTGACAACTACATTCCTACATTGTGTCTCCTTCTTGAACCTCCTTGTGTTCTTCTTCGACTAGGTATCTGTAAATGTTGCCTTGCTCTTTTAGCTCTGGGCTAAGCAAGATCAAATTCATCAGCAGAACTCTCAGAATCACTGGTGCTGTGATCTTGGCAGAAGTCCATGGATGAAGCAGATGATTGAATTGATATATTTAAGCCAGAAATTAGATAAAAACTGGCAGTTACATTCCATTCTACATATATAGCTAAAAATCAATTTAACAGCGGAAACTTGTTTATATACAAAGTTGCATACAAGGCAAAGTTCCTCACATACCAGAAATACATTCCTACAAGTTTTCACCGTTGCTAAGGACATAACATCTCTAACACGTCATCACTGTCTGGCAATATGCTTGCTCTATCACCAACCTGCTTACTCAACACTGTCACTTCTTCTTGTTGCAGATTAGTACCTCCTGAAAATGCAGCAACTTAATCTCCTTCATCTTATCTGCTGTCATCTTAGGACGAGTCATAACCACCAGAATCGTTGATAAAAATACGGCCAAATACCTGCTCGATAAACGTCCAGCCATGCATACCACAATTAAACTTGAACTTTGACCAGATGGTTCCTCTAAACCTTAAACTGTCCAAAATTATTTCCTCTAAATAAAGCACACCTTCACCAGCACAATGATAGTAAAATGGTAACCTAAACATCAACAAATGATTTTGAAAATTTTTTTTAATGTGGCACAGCAACAAAGACGCATATGGTGTGGCGATGAAAGGTTTAAAGTGGGTGCGGTTTCAATGGCCCTACAGATTCAAATTTCTTTTCCTACAGCCTTGCATCTAGGATAGAGTGTGCTAGTGGGACACATACGATTCCATAAGACTATCCTGCCTGTCCTACATGGGACAGTGGGATACGACAGATACATAGGATAGAGTGTGTCAATGGGATAGGACGGACACATAGGATAGAGTGTGTTAGTGGGATACATGGGCTTCCACAGGACTATCCTGCCAGTCCTACATGGAACAGTTGGATAGGATGGACACATAGGATAGAGTGTGTCAATGGGACAGTGGGATAGGACGGACACATAGGATAGAGTGTGTCAGTGGGATACATGGGCTTCCACAGGACTATCCCGCCAGTCCTACATGGAACAGTGGGATAGGACAGACACATAAGATAGAGTGCGTCAGTGGGATTCCACAGGACTATCCCGCCTGTCCTACATGGGACAGTGGGATAGGACAGACACATAAGATAGAGTGCGTCAGTGGGATTCCACAGGACTATCTTGCCTGTCCTATGTGGGACAGGACAGACTGTAAAGGTATGTTAATGGCAACCTCAAACATCACTGACGTGAATATCCACTTTCAGCAACTCAAGTGACTTCCCAGCAGCTTTATAAGCTAACAACTTCAGCCATAATTATTAGTTCATGTGATTATGGCGTGACGACAGGGGCATTGCGCACTAAAGCTAGTACCTACACAGAGCTGAAAGCATCGCGTTTTCTCAAAAATCAGCCCGAAATTTTAAGAAGTATCACAATGAAAGGTCTTAAATCGTCATTCTGAGTAAAGTTCATAGGATAATTGTTAAATTAATTGTTAAATGTCTCTCCAAAATCAGAGCGTAAGACAGACAAGATAACTACTAAAATCCCTCCGCATGCACACTGAGGGTTAATGAGGAAAGTGGGAGGGTTTTTTATTTCGATGTCAGCACAAGCAAGCAGATGCTATAAAGTTGCTTCAATTGACTGTGTTGATTATGCAACTTAGATGTGACAAAAAACTACATACTATTGAAGTAGTGTAAGCCCCATCATCTCTCACCTCCCCACAACATTCCAACTCTCACAGCCTACTCTTTACAACTAATGTACTGCTAATAAACACATCTTTTGATCCCACACTTGAACTTATGGCATCCATGGTAAAAACAAAAACAAAAAACAACAACAAAAAAACAATAATTAAAAAAAATTAATTGCGGCACTTATGTATACAGAGTAACTCTAAAGTATAGTTCGCTTAATGTTTTACAAGTCATGTGTTCGTTGGAACTTACGGTGTGTCCTTTCTTTCACCCTTCCAAATACATACCATTATTCAGTAACTGAAGTACGGCAGCCTCGTTTCCTCTGCTAATGGCAACTTTAATGTCCGCCTTAATCCCGTAACTCTTCAAGAAACTCTTATCACTCTCTCCTTTAGATCCGCCTGTCTTTCCTGATTTTGTATTCAATGATACAACGGATTCTCCTGTTTGACTTGGATGTGACCTGAAAGCACTTCCTCCCAATCCTGTCGATGACTTTACATACTTTGATTCTTCCGATACCAACTTAGCAAACTTAAGTACTTCATCGCTTTCTGGCAATAAGGTAGATTTTCTATGTGTAACTGCTTCTTCTGCACCCAACTCTGATATCTCAGAAAAATGTTCAACCTCCTCAATACACACTCCACTCTCACTGGATGTCTTGGTAACCTTACTGACCACTTCTGCCGCTCCTTCAGGAGAACTTCTTTCCACTTTAGACTGACTAGTATGGTCGTCAATACTCTCCCATTCAGGATTTTGTACTACTTCACTGCTTTTCGAGGTAAGGGATTCACCTACTTCAGTGCAAACGGAAACTGAATCCCCACTGGAACTATCAGCACATGTGCAGATTCTAACTGAAGCGCGACGATTCTCAACTGGAGGCTCGTCGGTGTGGCAAGGACATTCGTCTTTACCAACATGCTGAGAAATTTCTCGCGGAGAACTACTAGAGGTCACAGTTACATCCACCTGAAAATTCGGTTGAAAGCTCTCCAGTTCTTCTTCGTCACCAAAATAGAACCCGGCTTCACCGTGCCCTTCTTCATCATCTTCCAAGTACCCAGCGGGCCGGTAGGCCATTGTAGAACAGGAGAAATGCGAAATGTAGTGCAGAGAATTATGACATGGTGGTCCGCATGTAGGGACGCAATCACCCAGGGGATTCTGATTTTTCAACTGTGCGCTTTGTTGGCGGGGGGAGCGAGACAAAACATTAGAAAATCGGGGGGTATTTTGTTTGTTTATACGTGTGGACGTACTACTACTATGGCTTTGAATCCCCTTTACCGTATTATACGTAATTTAAAAACTCGACTAGCAGTTAGAATCAATCGTTTAACAATAGTGTGGCTTAACGTACGATCGCCATTTGTGCTCAAGCACACCACTATATAGTTTACGCTTCTTTTTTCACGTTCTCCGTTCGGCTGGTAGTCTCGCGTAGCCAGAACAAAAACCAAGGAAACAGAGGCAATGAAATAATGAGATAAGCACTATAGTATGTCCACGTTGAGTTGGCGCGACCGAAAGAGGAATGCACTTGGCGAAACCGAAGGTCACATGACAGTAGTAGCTCAAACGCACGCGCGAAAACGTCGACGCAACAGTAAAAACGGGCGGGTCTAAAGTGCGCATTATTACAGTAAGTTTACTTGTTGAAATGAAAAAGAAGCTAAGGCAGTTTCTACCGCAGCTGTATTCAATATATGCTCGGTTATACCCGGTTTATCGTTTATACGAGCTTCTAGTTGTGGCTAAAACTGGCTGAAGGTTGAGGAGGGCGATCCGGAGCTACTAATGTATTACAAAGCTTAGAGGTAATGTGAAGAATCCAGTACATCACCGTTAGCTATGACCACACACATTCCAGTATTACTTAGTCCTTCATACCGAATCATTCATATCATTTTATTCATGATTTTACTATATTTTCTATTTACTTGTTAAATTTCAACTTTTTTTAATTATACAAAAAACATTGACAAAATTTTTTAATGACATATACAATATATATTATATGATTTTAAGATGACATGTCGAAATTGTGGTAGATACCAGCAGCAGTTGAATTTGGAGGGTGGTCAATAGCATCCCCATAACCATAGAGAACTGTATAGCTATAGATATGAGGAGTAATGAACAACTAAAGCATACAGAGTCCATGATGAATTGTATATCTTATTATCTTGGTCAGTAAATTGGCAGAGTTCTAAATAAATAGGTCCTATTTAAACTGGTAAGAAAATCTGAGTGGACAAAAAACCCGTGTTACAAACTTACCTCACATTTTAGCTTGCTCTTGTTAAGTAGCCTTGAATAGCACAAGTCTTGAGCCTAACATGCATGAACCAGGATGTCAAGCAGAAGGGTAGAAACGAAGTCACCTAACTACGACTGCTTTATGTTTACAAATAGTAAACTAAAAAATTGTTTTAACTTCACAATATTCTTTGGTCTTTCCTCTATCTGTGCAACTAAAAGTGGCCAAACAAAGAGCCTGAAAAAGCTTATTCAACAAGGAATTTATCGAGGAACATGTAAATGGAAATTACAATTTAATGGTATGTGGAGATCACACTGGAGAAATCACAGTCATAAGGGAAATCCCCCCTTGATTAAACGGCAGCTGCTAGGTTTCTATGACAATACTAGGTTTTATCTTAAACTGCCATCTAAAAAAACACTTGAGGCTCTTAAGTCTGTAAATTCCATGATTTCTTTTTCTCTGAAGATCAGTCTGCTCTTTAGGCACCATAGAGGATTACTTCCCTATTCCTGACCCGAGTGAAACATGTTCAAATAAGTCTCCGCAAGGTCCACACGGGGCAGTGGGTCTCTGGCCGCACGACCAACTGATGAGCGGGCCCTCTAACACATCGAATTAAAGATCTAAGCAACAAAAAGTTTAGGGAGCATCTCAACCATGACAAGGTGGAGCTGTATGATTGATCTCTCTTTTGGGCCAGCATGGAGGCCAGCTGTAAATCACTGTTGCTGCCGGCCCCATACCACCAGTAAGGGATAGTACCACAGGTGAAAAGGTGCCGTGTTCAACCTCTCTCACACGCTGGTCATAAGCCCTTTTCTTAGCATGTTCATATTTCCTGTAGCACGAGGCGATAGAATGACAATTCGACTGTGCCAGGAGATTGAATATCTGATGTCAAACCTCTCGTGTCTGCCTCCCCAAAAGCCACAAGCTGCCACATCTAATCGTGCACCGTCAGTAGCAATTGCTGTTGCCCCGTTCAAAACCTCACCCTATAGTGGTTGCAAATGTGGCTCGACACAAATGTCATGGCAGACCTCTGTCATCACTGTGGCAGTGAAGTCTCGCACCTCATTGTGGTGTAAGGAGGGAAAAAACTCCTTAGGGCAGGACAGCACATGTTGTATGGAGAAGGACTCACCACAGGCACAATGGGCGAGTACATTCAGTGGAGACCAACCATATCTCAGCGCCAGAGCATCCCAAAAGGCACCCTTATGCAGTGAGAAGCCCAGCTCCTCTATTGGCAGGGGCGTCAGCCAGCTTGAAGCCCCTTTCGCTTGGGCTAAGTCCATCGCATGCTGTAGAGGAGCGGGTACCCGCTCTCGGACATCAGATGCTGTATCTCTCTCCAAAGCCTTCCTGCTGGCCTTCACTTTGGCCCCAGCCGATACCTGGGCGGCAAGGCAATCGTAGGTGTATTCGTCGCTTTGAGCAGAGACCGCTGTGGTTAGCGGATCTGTAATGGCAATAGAAGCCTCATGCTCGAGCGGACAGGACTTTGTTGGGTTCACAACTGCCAACCCCCCCAGCCGAGTTGGAAGAGCGAACAGGTCACGGACAGCAGCATCTGGGGGGGGCTCTTCCCGTCAAGGCCGGAATGAAGGTTGAGGACAGAAACTCCTCCAGCGGTGCCAAGAGGGAAACGATGTTGGGAGTGGTACGTGAGAGGTAGGAGAACTTGTGCCGATAGCCATGAGTGAACGCTGCGTAGGCTGCATGGGGTTGAGACTTGGCAATATCCGTGAGCATCTGTAGGTCCTCAATCCAGCCGTTTACCTTTTCCTGAACAAAAACTCTCATGTAGTCATCCGTGCCCAGTGGTGACCCAAGATACGACCTTCCATGACATGTGACATTGACATTGGTGCCCCGAAATAACTCCTTTGCCCTATCAAAATGCTCCTCCTTGGTAACAAGCCACGTCTTCACGGCATTTGCAAAGTAGCCAAAGGCAGGACCAATCATCGACAGTTTGTTCCACCAGGAATGCACAGAGGCCAGTCCCCCGGTAGCCGACGCATCATCCGCGTACCAAACCTGCCGTACAGCCTCAACATCATCCAACCGTTGGATCAAAGGGACGGAGGCCATGGCATAGAGAGGCATCGCAAGGGGATCCCCCTGCGTAGTACCTTCCTCCGACGACAGAACGACTCCATGCACAAACAACTCCGTTGGTGCACGGTACGTATTAATGAGGGCAGTTGATAATGAAGGACAGAGGAATTGAGCGTTGTGAAGGGCGGCCTCCCTGTTAAGGGAGTTAAATGCATTGCTGGCATCGACAAGTAGAACAGCTTCCGCCGACTCTGAGCTGAACTCACGCCTGACAGAGTGGATAGCAGCTTCTATGCCAGCAACTTGTCCCCCACACAGCTGACGAGAACCAGCTGCATCCTGGATGTCCTGTTTGGTGACATGGAGGATAGCTTTGGCAACAATCCTGCGTACCGTCTCGCAAACACCAATTGGGCGCACCCCTGGGCACTTGTCCAGAGCTATCAGCCTACAGGCCAGAAAGCTAGACAGACCCTCAGGATCCAGCAGGGTGGTGCAGAGGCGACGTGCAAAGAGGGCAAGAGAGTAACAAAGGTCCTGTGAGGCTGCGTGGAAGGAAGTACAAAGCCTTCTCCAGCAATGGGCATCAAGACTTGAGGGGCCCGCAGCACCCTTATTGGACAGGGCCGCTGATCTGATAGCACTGGCATCAATGCTGTCAAAGACAACAGGGTGTACAGTTTGCGGACCAGTGCAATCTGGGAGGAGTGCCTCAGGAGAGGCTGGCCGGGCAGGAGGGTGCTTCGACATCAGGACGTCCAGGACTGTGGGGGACGTTGGACCTTCCCCGTCCACAGGATCTGACACCCTGAGGACGCCCCCTTTCCCCCGCTTATCAAGGAGGTCCAGGGCGGCCCCGGTCTTGCCCTGGAACATCAGGTTGGAGAAGTCTCTTGCCACATTTTGATCCTGTTGCCGACGAGCAGCCCCTCTGGGACCTCTGGGAAGTCGTTGCTGGAGACACCTCCCCTCCTCAAGAAGAGCATCTAAGTCGCCCCTCTCCCACAGGGCCAGCCTGCGTTCCAAGCAGGCAGCGAGCTCCTTTGGTTTTGCCTTCTTTGATGGTTTTTGAAGGGCAAGGACAGAGAGGACCATGACAGCCCTCAGGGCAATAGATTCCAGGGCAGAACCCTCAGCATAGGCCCTAAACAGTCTGGATAATTCTTGGACAATCTTCTTGCCCACCTTCCCAAAGGGTACCTGAAACACGTTCCTCCTCCAGTGCACAGCCTCATGGAAAGCCGTAGAGAGAGAGGCAGAGAATGATGAGGAGTCATACTCACCCCACCTGAAGGTGGACTTAGCCATTGGCTGGGGCGAAGGTAGTTGGAGGGCATTAGATGGAATAGTAGGCCTGCCAGGACTCGATGTGGACGTTGTAGTAGAAGTAGAGGTGGTAGTGGTGGTGATAGCAGTAGCAGGGGTGGAGGAAATGGCGGCGGTAGCACTCCCAGGAGCGTCCTGGGCTAAGGCTGAATGCTGCTCAGTGGCTGAAGAAGATAGAACGCTTGTGCTAGTAGAGGCGGGTGGTTGCACTATATTCAGGCATTTGCCCTTTCGAAGAAGTAG
>WLWD01003335.1_pt1 | contig 28159 bp, 13 predicted proteins | sample 6712731 | NCBI WGS metagenome assembly WLWD01 (sample SAMN12718690, study PRJNA576275) | sponge metagenome | isolation source: marine sponge | host: Mycale hentscheli | place: New Zealand: South Island, Marlborough, Capsize Point | collected 2014-11-01
AGAGTGACACGGGGGGGCCAAGGCTGGGTTGTTGGGGCAGTCTTGTGAAGGGGTCAGGTGTTAGTGGGGCACAGGAGTGCCAGGGTCCAGGGCTGGGTGGCAGCCCCGTGAAGGTATGGGGTAGGAGTGAGTGACACGGAGGTCCAAGACTGGGGTAGTCAGTCTTGTGAAGGGTGTCGGGAGGCACTTGGGTGCTGGGGAACCAGGGCTGGGTGGCAGCACTGGGAGGCTAGGAGCCAGGAGTGAGGGGCCACCAGGGAGGGACATGTGTGTCATGTTCATGTCTGTGTGATGTGTGATCACAGACGAGGTGGCGGAGCTGGCGGAGGCTGCCAGGAGCAAAGGGGCGTCAGAAGCTCCTGCCGGAGAGAAAAGAGAGGAGAGACCTCTGGTGCAGAAGCTGTTGGACAGCTTAAAGGAGGCCGGGGCGGGAGAGAGTGAGGACAAGAAGTCATCCAGAGTGGTGCACCTCATTAAGAACTTACCGCCGTTGCCGACCAAGGTGGTCGAGCGGATTAAAAAGGGTTCCTTCGTGGACTTTGCCTTCTTCCCCGTCTTCGACGATGGTCCTGGCGAAGCAGGTGACTGGAGGTCCAGTCCGGGGGAGGCCAGTGAAAGCTCTGGAGGGGGAGGAGGCAAGAGAAAGAGTCCCAAGGAGGTGCCGGACTTGGCAGGGTGGAGCACCTGCTTCACTCTGTTCCAGGTGGCGTGGGCATCCAGCAAGCCGGAGATGTGGGTCCCACTGGCGACGTACAGAGAGTCAATTTTCAAGCTGGCAAAAAGGCACCAGTGGAACCAAGTAGCCCGCTATGACAGGAGGTTCCGGCAGGAGGCGGCGGGCAAGGACACCGTGAAATGGGAGGAAGAGAATCTGTCCTTGCTGTTGGACGTGGTCCACTCCACGCCATCATCGAAAGCCGAGCCGAGGCAGTCGGCTGGAGGGGGTGATCCTCTGGGGAGAAAGGCTGAGCCGAGGAGGAAGGGCGCTTGCTTTCGCTTCAATAGGGGCGAGGGCAGGTGCACCTTTGGGGCCCAGTGCAAGTTCAGCCACACTTGCTCCAATTGTGGAGGGGATCACCCAGCAACCCAGTGCAACAGGCCTGGGGAACGAAAATGAACTATAACCATATCCACCTCCGTATCGTACTGTTATTTTATCATCCGGTGTATTGTTCATGGTTGATGTAGTATTCTATTGTTTGCTTGAATTCTCAGTCACTGGTAGTCAGGGTATTAGCCGTAGTCGGGAAGGGGAGACGCTGTGAGGGGAGGGAGTGACTGTATCAGGGTTGGGTAGCTATAGTGGCTAGGTAGGGCAAGGGTAAGGGTGCGGGCGGGGAGGGGGTAGCTAGGGCACGTATGCACACACGTAGTCTAGGGTGGTGAGGTGTTGCAGTGCGGGTGGGCAAAAGCTGACAGTGGTTTTCGCTTTTGCAGGGTACTGCTTCACAAATCAGTTGAAGGAACTCGAGCGGAGATCTGAGGGCTTGAGCAGTAGAGTGCTGCAGGGAGCAGAGGCGGTGGTGACCCCCCTGGTGTGGCAGCAGTGGGAGGAGGAACTGAGAGAGCACCCGGACAGAGAGTGGGTGGAGTTCCTGGTGACGGGTGTCAGAGAGGGGTTCCGCCTGGGTCACGACCAAAGTAAAGTCGTGCTGAAAGAGAGGCGGGGAACCATGTACGAGGCCTCTCAGCACAGAGAGGTGATTCAAGAGTACCTGGAGAAGGAGGTACAGGGAAGGAGGATCTGGAAGGTGAGCGCTGAGGGGGTCCAGTGCTCACCGTTTGGAGTGATCCCAAAGAAGGGCAAGCCGGGCAGGTGGAGATTGATTGTAGACCTGTCCGCGCCGGAGGCCCACAGTGTCAACGATGGCATCGACAGGGAGCTGTCGAGTGTGTCTTACACGTCGGTAGAGGACGTCATCAGGAGAGTGTTGGAGCTGGGGGAGGGTGCCAGGCTGGCTAAGGCTGATGTGAGAGCAGCCTACCGGAACGTTCCCACCCACCCGAGGGACAGGTGGCTGCTGGGAATGAGGTGGGAAGGCGAGACCTTCGTGGATGGCACCCTCCCGTTTGGCCTCAGGTCAGCTCCTCTGTTGTTCACGGCCCTGGGGGACGCCATTGAATGGATTGCCACGAAGAGAGGAGCGGTCTGGCTCAGACATTACATTGATGACTTCGTGGCAGTGGGGCAAAGTGGCACTGATCAGTGTGAGAGGACCATGGCCGTGTTCAAGGAGACGTGCCTTCGGTTGGGTATGCCGTTGGACGAGAACAAGGAGGAAGGACCCAGCGAGGTGCTGACCTTCCTGGGATTAGAGATAGACTCGGTCAGAATGGAGGTGAGGTTGCCTCAAGAGAAGCTGACCGAGATGAGAGCCCTCCTAAAGAGGTGGAGGGGCATGAAGTCATGCAAGAGGAGGGACCTGGAGTCACTGGTGGGGTCCCTCAACCACGCATGCAGGGCAGTCAGGCCGGGAAGAGCTTTCAAAAGGAGACTGCAGGATCTCATGACCACGGTGGAGAGGGGTGACCGCAGAGTGAGACTCAATGTGGAGGCTCGGGCGGACATCGAGTGGTGGCACCAGTTTGGGCTGAGGTGGAACGGGACCTCGCTCATGAAGGCCGTGGTCGTGGATGAAGTTCCCCAGGAGGTGATGTGTTCCGATGCGTCTGGAAGCTGGGGTTGTGGTGCAACCTGGCAGGGCGAGTGGTTCCAGATCCAGTGGAGCGCCCTGCCGGGCACAAGTGAGTGGGGCATCATGCCCAAAGAGATGCTGCCGATAGTGGTTGCGGCAGTGGTGTGGGGAGCTCGTTGGAAAAGACGAGCCATCAGGGCCAGGTGCGACAACATGTCGGTTGTGGCGGCCATACAGGCGGGTGCCTGTAAGGAGAGATGGTCTATGCACCTGCTCAGGTGCTTGGCGTTCGTGGAGGCGACCCTCTCTGTGACCGTGAGAGCTGAGCATATCAGAGGGGTCGAGAACGGGGTGGCAGACGACCTGTCCAGGGATAGATTACAGAGTGCTCTGTCTGCCATGCAGGTGCCGCAGTCGGAGCCAGTGACGGTGCCAGCGGAGCTCGGGGGGTTGCTGACCACGGCAAGTCAATCCTGGTCAGGGCAGGAGTGGAGGCGGTTGTCGGGGATGCTATCGACATGTCAATAGCAGGACACACGCGGCGGCGGTATGCCGCTGCGTGGGAGAGGTACTCGGTCTGGTGCAGGAGCCTGGGGGAAGAGCCGTTGCCTGTCACTGAGGACAAGGCCTTGGCGTATGTGGCGGTCTTGGCCGGAGAGGGACTCAAAGCCGGGACGGTGAAGTACCACCTGGCGGGTCTGAGAATGGCGCAGATCAAGGCAGGCATGAGGGCGCCAGACTGGAGTACCATGGACAGGCTGACCCAGCTGAAGAAGGGCCTGGCTCGAATGGAGGCCGTGGGCGGTGGGTCCCCCCAGGCGAGGGAGCCGGTGAAATGGGTCCACATGAGAGCCATGCAATCCGCATGGAGGAGCAAAGGAGAGAGAGGCACTATGCTGTGGGCTGCGGCCTGCATGTGCTTCTTTGGCTGCTTGAGGGCAGGGGAGGCGCTGGCTCCCGAGAGCGGGGAGTTCGACGCAAAGGCCCACCTTTCGTGGGAGGATGTTCAATTGGATAAAGCCAAGAGCCCGGGCTGGATTCGGGTCAGGATAAAAGAGTCCAAGACGGACAGGATGAGAGTTGGGGCCTACGTGACTCTGCACAGGACTGACAGGGACATCTGCCCAGTGAGGGCGGTGTTGGAATTCATGGTGTGCAGAGGAGCGGGACCAGGACCCTTCTTCTCGGGGAAGGACGGAGGGAGTCTCACCAGACGTGGGTTCGTGGTGGAAGTCCGAAAGGCCCTAGGGGAGAGTGGGATTCCCGAGTCGGGTATCTCTGGGCACAGCTTCCGCATTGGGGCAGCTACGGCTGCGGCTGCGGGAGGAGCGTCGGACGACGAAGTGAAAGCTCTGGGGAGATGGACGAGCCGAGAATACAAGGGCTACATAAGGAGAGAGGGGGGGGACCAGGCCTCCTCGGCAAAAAAGTGGACGGAGTCATTCAAGGCTGTGGACGGCAGCCAGGACTAGTCAGTGTATGTGTTGTCATTCACTCATCTCATGGTGATTGTTATCAATGATGCTCTTGTCTTAAAGTTATGGGTGACATGGGCGGGTGAGGGTAGTGGGTGAGGCTGGTAGGGCTAGTCCTAGGTATGGGTGGTGTGTGCGTCGGAGCAGTCGGGGCTCTCCGAGTGGTCATGGTGGGGGTGTTGGTGGGGGTATGTGCAGCTGACACAGGAGAGAGAGATAAGCTTCAGCTGCACAAGGGCGAGCCTCAGGCACGACCTGGGCGCGCTAGTCCCAGCAGGACCTCGGAGAGAGGCGTGGCTGGGCGGTGGACCCGGCAATCACGCGCGACTGCAAATCTCCGGCACACACACTGTGGAGATGAGTAAAGGCCAATGGTATGTATAACTTCTGGTAAGTGTCTATTTGTGCTCAGGACCTCAGCAGGTAACGGCAGGTATAGCACAGCGGACCGAGGTTACCGGCGGTTAAAGAGAGTGGCCAAATGAGTTAGGGGAGGGCGGGGCTCGGTATTAAGGGCACCGACCTCGTGCGGAGAGCGTCAATTAGAAAGTGATTAATAATGGAGAAAGACAAAAAAGAGAAGCTGCCCAGAACGGCCAGCAAGGCCACGGCTGAGGCCCGTGGAAGAGAAGATCCCACCCACCGCACCCCATATGTGAAGGGAGGGTAGCACATTATGTGGGGAGGGACAAGTTTCTCCGGGTATCCTAGGTTGGCGTAGGGTATTCCGTGACCGATTTGGAGTCGCGCGTGGGGGGGGGTATGTGCAGCTGACACAGGAGAGAGAGATAAGCTTCAGCTGCACAAGGGCGAGCCTCAGGCACGACCTGGGCGCGCTAGTCCCAGCAGGACCTCGGAGAGAGGCGTGGCTGGGCGGTGGACCCGGCAATCACGCGCGACTGCAAATCTCCGGCACACACACTGTGGAGATGAGTAAAGGCCAATGGTATGTATAACTTCTGGTAAGTGTCTATTTGTGCTCAGGACCTCAGCAGGTAACCAGAACCTCAGGAAAGATAGCAACAGCCCAAGCACCATGAAATCTAGGAAATGAAAAAAAAAAAGGTTATGACAATATTAATTCTAATGTAAAAGAAAATTAGTTATCAAGCCAAGCAAATGAAGCACCAAAGGTGTGAACCCTCAGCGCTACTATACACTAGCTAGCTAAAACAAAATCATTTCTCAGACCGAAAAAATAATATATTTGGCTATTCCTAATCAGGTATCAATACAGCTCAAGCAATGAAAACATAGATGTAGCTAATTGCTGTCTAAAGAAGTAGCTAAACATGCAGGAGACTCTCACCGGTATATAGTTTCAACGTAAAACACCTGAATTCCAGCTCTCATTAACTTTTCAGTATGAAGCAAAAACTAACGTGGGAAGAAAAGAAATTATTTGCCTATGTGATTGCGACATGACGATAGGGGACATTACCTACAAAAATTTGAACCTACACAGAGCAGACAGCTTGTTAAATCATCATCCTGAGCAAGATCATACTTAAATCAACAGTTAATTATTGTCAGTAATCTCCAAAATCAGCTGACAGACAGCTTGTTAAATCATCATCCTGAGCAAGATCATACTTAAATCAACAGTTAATTATTGTCAGTAATCTCCAAAATCAGCTGACAGACAGACAAACAGATGGGACGACTACTATAACCCACTTGCGCATGCATGCTGAGGGCTAATAATAACAATCTGGCCAATGGCACCGATATCATTGCATACTACAGAATCACTAGTCTCAGCAACTGTGATACTTGATACTTCATAATATCTCTGTTCTACATGCAACAGCACAGGCCAACCAACACTTTCATACTTGTTTCAACTCTAGTGTTATTAGGGCCCAAAGAGTGGGAGCTGGAGGACAACTTGAGGATGCTAGGGAAGGTCTAGTACAAAAGAATAGCCAAGTGAAGGGTGCATGGTAAGGTCATAAGGTAAGGGATATCATCAGCAGATGAGCAGTGCAATGAGACTGTCACTAATAAAGCATGTATAGACTTGCCAGCAAAGTGTGAGCAACCAAGAATGGGTCAAAGCCATAGGCTAAAGAGACAGCCAAAGCAGCCAGGGAACGCACAACTACAAGTTTACCCTAATAATGCCCACCCTGTAACAAGTACATGTAATAGGAGAATATCAGTAAGTCTTCAACTTTTTGGTTGGACATAAATCCAGTGTGGTAGACTCAATGCAGGTGAACCTAAGTTGTGTCCCAAAACAAAAACAAACAAACAAACAAACAAAAAAACCCTGGAAAGATTAGTACCTAAAAAAAAACCTGGAAAGATTAGTACCTAGACAATAAAAGAGGCAGGGCCACCAACATTATCACTATTAGGGATGAGGCCTGGTTATGTTCACACCCGTTATCAACTTACTTCATGACACTTGCTTCACCAACATCTTGTATTGACTAGCCTTGATACATCAGCAGCATGTTGCTACCTGCAAAATAAGCCAATGGGAAATGCCATCACTACTGGACAAGATAATACAGGTGTAGTCCTGCTGTATAAAAATACATGGATATAATAGCTATATGATTCCATTCAATTTTTATAGTTGTACAGCCATTCCATTTAGCTACTCTAGTCTAGCTATTAGGTGAGCGAATTTTTTATTTCACTGATATTATTACGAGTAAGTGACAAGTAGTACGCTTTAGACACTTGCTAACTAATGATAGGATTAGATGGAGGGACAAACATACAAGCCTAATGCAGCTGTCTTGTGAAACCACTGAAGAAGACTCTAAGATATATATGTCAAGTTTACATAGCAAACAACCAGTTTCCATTTTTTGTCAGACTTTACATACTGGCAAACTAAACAGGCACCTTGTACACACTATTTGTCTCAAACTACTTACGAAACTAATGTACAGAATTATTAGACAGTCCTCCTCTCCCACATCACGAGAGTATTACTAGATTGGCATTACTTTTTTTAAGGGGTGCAAAGCTTTTAACTTACTCTTGAAAGCTGAGTGAGATACCTTCATTTAACCGAACCGCCATAATGAAAAGTTCGTCTCATGTACCCAATCCCTTTATCAACCGCTAATCGAGTGTAGAGGTTCTAGGTTGGTAAAGGGTCTCGCCGAATGAATATGGACTTGATATTATCGCTAAGCAACTCGAAGAAAACTCAAAGGATGCCGAAGACCTCATGAAATTGCTATCTGCCAGCCAGAAGAGAGCAGTGAACCTAGCAAAGGAAAAAGGATCATAAACCTGGCTGACAGTGCTCCCGCTCTACACAGGGTGCATTTCACGACGCCCTCGCACTGCGCTATGGCTGGACCCCTGGGAGGCTACCAGCTAAATGTGCATGTGGGGCCGTCTTCTCAGTTGAGCATGCCCTTTCATGCCCCAAAGGGGGGTTTCCATCCATCAGACACAACGAAATACGGAATTTGACAGCAACACTCTTAACTGAGGTGTGCAAGGATGTATGTATTGAGCCTGACCTTCAGCCCGTGTTTGAAGAACTGAATGGTGCGACTGCTAACTCACAGCCAGGAGCAATACTCGACATTGCAGCAAACGGTGTTTGGGGCGGCAATCACGAAATAACATATTTTGATGTAAGGGTATTCAACCCCTATGCCCCTTCCAACAAACATTCAGACATGCAAATGGTGTATAGCACGAACAAGCCAAGAAACGGGCATATGAGGAGAGAATTAGAGAAGTGGAACACGCCACGTTCACACCAGTTGCACTCTACTACCGGTGGCATAGCAAAGGAAGCCAGTATATCTATAAAAAAATTAGCGTCCATGCTCGCCAATAAGTGGGAACACAGTTATAGCAGTACTCTTCAATGGTTACGATGCCGCCTATCCTTTTCTCTTCTACGGTCCTCTATCCAAGCCATTCGAGGAGCCAGATCATCCATTGGACATGCTATAAGAATACCAGCTGCAGTAGACCTGGTGACCTCAGAAGCACATCTAAACTGATCTAATTTCATTTGCTTTTTGACTGTAACTGAGTTTATATTATTTTGTATTGTATTGTATTGTAGTGTATATATATAATTAAAAAAAGAAAAAAGAAAAAAAAAAGCTAGATTACTGAACTCAGTTTTGGTAGCAACACCAGTGACAGAACAGTGAGTAAAGCCTACACAAACCAAAAGCGGTTGATTTAAATTCTAAGCTTACAGCTTCTTACGCAATGCACGGATGATCCTAGCGTCTTACAACTAATATATAGTTTGTTTTGAGTTCATATTCAAGGGTTTTTGTACGCACCTGTGCTAATCAATTAATTGGGTAAAGGGGTTTACAACTACTTCATCTTAAAAGGCTTCTCAAAGTGGTTCGGTAAAGCGTCACCTTTTCAATTACTATGGTAAGTTGATTTGTGCAAAGACAAATGCTGTTTTACTTTCTTGAATTGCTTGACACTTTTACCATATCATTAAGATGTAAGCTGCATAGCAGAAATGCAATCTCAGGTTTTATTTAATTGTCTCCTATTTTTTTAAAGCCAAGACTATCTCTGGCAATGAGACTCATTACTACTTAAAGGTTAATGTCATCATAACAATATAATTTTAATAACTATTAGAAATAACCACATATACATATTTAGCTGTGTTGTTCTCAAACTTAGCTACCAAGCATGCCTTGAAATTCTTCATTAGAACTTTAAGCTCTTCAGCTTCCTCGTTGTTAGTGCTGTGAATAAAAACATTAAATTGAAATTAGTAAAGCTAGCTACTATTAATATAGCTTGCACAATGACACATAAAGTGTGTTTTATAGAATCTTGCCCACTAAATTGTGAACCACATTAGACCAGCACAATGATATGCACATTAACTGTAAATATTCAATAATTATTTCCATCAACAAACTGGCCAAAGTTGTAGTCAGTCAGCCCACTAGCTAGTTCCTACCACTGTGTCAGTAGTTGAACACCTCTTAAAGTGGCAAGTCTGCATGGGCGTACTGATACACTCCACAGAAGTGTAGTAAAGTCACTATGCTTATAAGGGTGTCATGCTACACTCCACAGTGTTACCAAACACTTCAGAGTGTAGCACAACACCCCACAATACCGAAGTGTTCCACTACACCCCATTAAAGGTGTAGTGGAACACCCCATTTTTTACAGTGTAGACGGTCACATTTGTTGGCTGAATTACATAAATAACACTGGCTTTTTTTTTGTGGCTGAGAGCGTTTTCAAGAGTTACTGGTAATTGAGGTAGTCAGAATGGCTTAAGTTTGATACTACAGAAGTTAATCAGGTAAGAGAGTAATTTTGTATTTGTTTGCTGCAATAAAAGGTCAACTGCTATTATAGTGTTTTGCAGGAACTAAGCTAAAATATAGTAACAATACTGTTGTTTTATGTTACCTAGCTAAGCAGGCTCGCTCGCCATTTGTGCTGAAGCACATCGCTAGTTATGTATACATGTATATTGATGATGCGTATGCCCCTTAAACGCGTGCGCAGGTTCCCTTTTTTTTCTCCAAAAACACGGCTTTTTAGGCTTAACCCCAGTTTATACTGAAACTACAGCAAGCCATACTTAAACTTAAGCTCCAAAGTTTGAGCAAATTCCTGCGAAAACGCTTGTTTTTCAAGACACAAAAAGTTGTTACGACAGGTTACTATGGCATTGAAGACCCTTTTCCAGACTTATTTCAAGACTTTGCCGTTTTAAAAGGGGATACTAAGTGCTGATTGTTTGTTGTCAAGAGCCATTGGTAGTCAGAATGCGGTAATATTAATGTTGAGGGAGCTACAACTACTCGAGGGAAGCTGAGGTAAGTACTTAATTCCATATTTTGTTAGCTAAATATACAACAATAACTCTGGCCTTTCTTTTTTGTAGCTAAGAGCTTGTTGTCAACAGTGACTGGTAAATTCAAATAGTCAGAATGGCTTAAAATTGATACTAAGGAAGTTACCACTGCTCAAGATAAAAGTAATTTTGTATATGCGTGCTAAAACTGATGGTCTTTTGTTTTTGTAGGTGAGAGCTTGTTGTCAAGAATTCACAGTAATTCAGGTAGTAAAAGCAACTTAAATTTGATACTACAGAAGTTACCAATACTCAGGAAGTAAGTAGTAATTCCATATTTGTGACAGTACTTGGGAAAAGGGACCAATTACGTAAAGTCAAAAATGTACAGTAAAATCAAAAATGTACAGTAGAGCCCGAACACCGACAAAAAATTTTTTTTTGGTTTTCTTTTTATTGGCCCACTGGTATCTTCTACCCTTTAGCTACACTGACACCAATTTGAGTGGCTGAAACCGTTGTTAAAGGTCCGAGCGCCCCGTTTAAACACAGTCACCTTTTACTCTCTATTTTGACCTTCTGTGCGTGCACGGAAATCCAACCCGCGAGTAATTGAAAATCGTGGGCGAATTCAATTTGTTGCCTAGCAACAAATTACCCCTACCCCGGATAATCGCGGGTAAATTCTTTTAAGTTTTTGTTATAGCATTGCAGCTACAGAATAGAAATAATAAATATGAATAATCAAGCTATATAGGTTGATGTTGCTATCTATGGAGTCTTGTAGTTGAAGTCTACAGACCTGGAGACTCCTGGGACTATTTTTGTGAAGACACTAGAAGAATCAGCAAGTCTCTGACTGGACAAAGGTTTCAGTAATGGTGAGGACTTCTGTCACACTGCAACAAGAGAAGGCAACACATTTTGAAAGTCCATCATTTTTGTTCATTGATTTAAAGAGATTCCTATTGTTCATTTGTTCCAAAACAGGCAACAAGCTGGCTGCAAGACAAATATAATCCTAAACTTAGCTAGCCAGTGAACTAACAAACCAAGCTAGTTGATCATTTCTAAAAGAGTGACTGTATTATAGTTACCATGACTTACTGTAACTATTAAACTGTTGGAAACAGAAAGAAAAAAAAAAGAAGCACAAAACGGCCTGCAAAATTATGTCTATAGCTATGCCTCTAGTGCCATTTAAAGCCATACCTGTCTAGTACTCTTACACAATGTAGGGTCTAAACTGAGTAAGGCCTCCCCCATCAATGAAGTAAGCGGCCCCAACTATAACTTACTGCCTTTCAGCTGATCGCCACCATTTTCCAAGCATAAGGACAGTCTTCCGTAACGCGGACTTCGGGTTAGATTAAGGAATTCAGTTTTCTCGAAATAACTGTGCTCAAGTTGTTCAGATTTCTGCTGGTATATTTTGTGAACCAAGCAGTGCCTGCCTGTAAACTTGGTATCAAAACACTCCATAAGAAGTGCTCTACGCAGTGGTATGAATAACTCATTTTTCAATTTTTAATGCAATTGGTCCCTTTTCCCATGTACTGTCACATTTGTTGGCTAAAATTGCAATTAATAACACTGGTTTATTATTATTATTTTTTTAATCGTAGCTGAGAGCTTGTTCAAGAGTTACTGGTAATTGAGGTTATCAGAATGGCTGATGTTTGATATACAGAAGTTACTATTAATCAGGTAAGAAAGAGAGTAATTATGTATTTATTTGCTGAAATAAATGGTCATAAATTTTATTATTGGCGAGCGAGCGGAGCGAGCGAGACTCTTACATCCAGGGGTAATACAATTGAAAATCGGGGATGTTTGTTTATTGGTGAGGGAGTGGAGCGAGCGAGACAGTATTAGGGGTGGATAATGCAAAATCGGGTATATGTTATTGGCAAGCGAAGTGAGACACTATCAGGGGTAACTCAATTGAAAATCGGGGGTATATATTAATGGTCAACTACTATTTACTTTTTTGCATGAACTAAACTAAAGTATATTATGTAACAATACATGGTTGTAGAAAGCAATTTTAAATTGGCCAATTAAGCGGTCACATTTGCCATGCCTATAATATTGGGTGGGGTTTAAATTGTTTAATTAATATTACTTAATAAAAAATTGACATATTAGTAAAATGATGTAAAATTGATGAAAGCTTGATAAATACTAAACAATCATACCCATTAGCTAATTATACCTTTTCAAGGAATATTTTTTAAGCTTGACAAAATCTTACAGAGCATTCTCCAAAACAAGGGAGGCAGAACCAGGTAACACCAGTGGTAAATAGTTTTATGTAACCTTCCGCTTAATATTTGCTTGTGTTGTGTGAAAGGCTAAAGAATATCACAAAGAAAATGTTAAAATAGTGTGACTTGTTTTGTTTTTGTTGCTTTTTTTTTCCAATTAAAACAGTTGCGGGGAGTGGTTACTATGGCAATGAATCTCCTTTACTGTATGTACGTAATTTAAAACTCGACTTGTTTTTAGTAGGTTGAATGTTAGAAGTTAAAACCAATTGTTCAACAATGGTGTAGTTTTAGGCTCGCTTGCCATGTGCTCAAGCACACCACTAGTATATATGTATGTATGGATGATACATATGCCCCTTAAATGCGCGCGGGTTCCCTTTTTCCTCCTAAAAACACAACTTTTTAGGCTTGACCCCAGTTTATTCTGAAACTACACTGTAAACCAAAAGGTGTGTAGTTCACACCAAATTAAGCGTGAATCACTTGTAACAATAGTCACACCAAAATATGATGTGATGCGCACACCTCATCGTTTGGGTGTGAAGTACACACCAAATTTAGTGTGAATTCTCACCACAATCACTATGAACTCATACTTACATTAATGCTGAATTATTTTAAGTTACATTGATTCAAGTAATACATATCAACATTTTATTTCCAAAAAGAGATTGGTGTAATCCCAGATCTCATTAATCAGACGACTAAAATCTTAGTCAACTCTCTTATCTAGCACACATAGTGTACAAACCATTTCTAAGGTAGATTACAATGATAATAGCATTGGTTTTTGCCTGCACATGAATATTATAATTAATGTTCGGTAAAGGGTCCATGCTATTCCATTGAGTGTGAATTTCACACTAAGTGTGCATTCACACTAGGAAGAAAGTGTGAAGGACACACTATGCATAGGTGGTGGGCATTCACACCACCAGTTTGGTGTGAATTTGGTGGGTTTTCACGCTATAATTTTTACAGTGTACAGCATTAAGCTAGCCTTACTTTAAACTTGTGCTCCGAAGTGTGGGAAAATTCCTGCGAAAACGTTTGTTTTTCAAGACACAAAATGTTGCTACGACAGGTTACTATGGCATTGAAGACCCTTTTCCAGAATCAAAACTTCGCCGTTTTAGGGGGGGATACGAAGTGCCGATTGTTGGTTGTCAAGAGCCATTGGTAGTCAGAATGCCATAATATTACACAGGGCCAACAGCCTTAGTTTTCAATGTTTTACAAAATTGTACTTTTGGAGTTTACATGTGATTTACATATAGTGTACAGAATTATTGTAGTCTATTTGGTATACTTAGTCACTTGAAATATTTTTCATGTAAACTTTGATGTATATTTTGTTTAACATATTTCAGGTTTAGTTCAAGTATACAGGTGGATTCCGAAAAGATTGCACTACCATTTGAAAGGGTCTTTCGTGATTTATGATATGCTGAAAACATTACATTATCAACCAATAACTGTCTTGTTCAATTTGGGTTATTTTATAAAAGCATTTCAGGACATGTTTACTACTTAAAGATGAAGAAAAATTATGTAGAACAAAGAGTAAAAGGGCCATGTCAGCTCTTTAGCCATTTTAAACCTCACTTTTGGATAGGTATAAGGGATTTTGCTTTTCTTTACACACTACACAATATTAGCTAAACCCTTTCTTAAATGCTCCAGTATTTTGCTGAACTGCCTAATTCAGCAACCAGCAACCAGAGACTACATAGCTAAACTGCATAAGCAATAAAAAAAATCTGAATCCCTGCTGGTCAATGTCGTCAAATAGATTTTTCACTGCTGCATACTGCACAAGCCTCTATTATTTCTCCGCACAAACAACACGATATCTTTAATTAGTAGTACCTTACCAGACCCTTTACCTACATCTATGCTGGCAGCAGTAGGTAAAGGGATCATATTATCTCAAAACCTTTTCCAGTTAAGTGTAAGTAGCTATCCAAGTTAAAAACCCTTTACCATAGAAGTAAAATTCTAGACTGGATGTGGTCGTCTAAACTATTGTTGCGCGCTAGTCTCTACTGATTCGTACTACAGCTCTACTTTGTCTGGTGGACTGGGAAGAAGCTTTCGCAGTCTACCCTGGCTTATACTTGTGGGTAAGTTGTTTTAAGGCTAGCAGTCAGTTTTATAATTAGCTGCATTGGGCACCCCTATCAGTGTTCTCCCCGTGCGGTGTTCTCCCGGTGAAGTTGTGTTTCCTGAACATTTTTTTCTAAGATACTGCATAAATGAATGAGTGAATGTAGAATGCCTGAATTATGGTAGTGATATTTTGTGGTAGTTTTAGCTATATGATAAGCTCCCAGTTAGTTTGTTCCTACTACTCTTGAAAATTTTCATTTCTTTGTGAGAAAGTGTGGGTCCACTTGAACGGTTTCTAGTTACTGAATTATTCTAAAACATACTCCACCATAATTATCCTCACTCATAACCTTTCCCATGACTACCCGAACATCCTTCAGTGTGCTCCTGGACAATGAGGGGGAGAAAATCATTGCATACAATCAATATAATGTTGTCTACTTTGTTTTAGGCCCATGGTTTCATGCAGTTTTTGGCCCTGGGATTTCCACCCTTATTTTTTTATACCTCTTCTGAATTTATTTAGGATTTCAACCCTAATTATTTTTTTCCTCTTCTGAATATAAAATTGTAGCAATTCATAGCAGTTTGTTCAAGCTTTCATGATCATGACTTCACCATTTTCATGTGGCTAAACGGTTTTTGTGACTTTACAAATCTCTCTCTTCTCTCTCTCTCCCCCCAGTGAAAAAATCGTATAGAATTCCTGTCATTCTAGTTCATGCAATTCTGATAAACTTCAGTGAAATCATTTTACTTATCTGCTTATTCTTCATTGAGTTGTTGTTGAAGGACTTTTTCAGATTGCCCATTGCTTATGTAATTATGGTTTAAACAATTTATTACATCATTATCGCTTTATTATGTATCTCTAAGGCAACGTCAGTAAATTGGTCAGTTTCTCTAAGCGCACAAGTGCTAATATCACGGCTTCGAAACCACAATGTCATTTTTAGCTTGTATAACCAGGTTTCGTGCAAAGGTGTTAGGGGCACGCTTAAATCCTCCACCCCCGTACCTTCGTAGTTCCTCCCAGAATTTTAATTTTGTAAGTAGCTACAACAGCTGCAAGCTTGAATTATGTGGCGAAACACAGGTCAGTGTAAGGTATATACACTTTCACATAGGCATGTCCATCAAAGCAGTGCGAGTTTCAAAAATGTGTATGGCTACGTGTAGAGTGTGGCTACGTGTAAGTACACCAGTGTTTCCTATCCCAGCGCAGAATCCTATATGACACCCTGATAGCTTAGTCATCATATGCTTTTTCTGGAGTAAAAGTATGTTCTTTCACCTATTTCTAAAGTCACTATGAAGCATTACTTTTTATATTATGTTGTTGTTTTTTCAGTTGATGTTGTTGTGAGAATAGGGAATAGGAATTTCCATACAGTGGCCAAATAATATTGGCTTCCAGTATCCAGGTGTACAGTCATGTGGAGGAAAAGTGGACATTTTTCACATGCAGTTCATAGAATAAGAATAGGACAGGTCATAGGAGCCATGACGACCACTAAGACCATAAACAACTTGGTATGATATTGTATATCATTGACGACCATTACCAAATGCAGATCTTAGGCCTCACAGATGTAGTTGCAGGTCTTATAAGTCACGATATGGATTTAGGACTGGTAGTTTGCTTTTTTTCATTGAATGTTGGTTGTTGTTGTTTTAGTTTTGTTTCTTGTGATTGTTTAAAGTGAGACACTATACAGTGGTGTCGAATTGACTATTGGGGATATTTGTTTATTTATATGTGGGGACGTACGCAATTATTTGTACTTTGACCCTCTCGTATTGTGTTAACTCGGTGTTTGACCCGGTACTTTCACCGGTGGTGAAATGGTAAAATTCATCTTTATAAAATCATTATGCACAATTTGTTCAAGCAATGTACACAGCCGACCTTTTTAAATTAACGTATGAGACCACTTGCAGCAATTTTTGGAACTTAAAAAAAAAGAAGCTTTTCCAAGGAATTATTGCGCTATACACATCCTCACTCTCAAGACTTGCTTACTAACAAAAGAAACAGGAAGGTACCGAAGAAGCTTAACACAAAATGAAGCAAATTTATGTATTTATTGTTTGTTCTTAGCTAGTCAGCACATGTAACACACAACACTCTCACATGCACTCATTCACTGGATATACCAACACATTACATTGTATTCTCTCGGTGGCTTGGCATGTTGGGAAATGAACTTTCAAGTATGAACAGTGATGACTAACAGCGTGTAGCGAGCGAACACAAAAATCAGAAGTACAAAAATTACATACATTATGTCCAAGCATAATATTTTATATACAATAATATATCCCTGATTTTTTTTATTGGGTTACTGCCAATTATTACATATATAATTACCACGGTGGAGTTTGCCGCCCTTCAAGACGTCTTAAAATTAATTGTAGTCTATATTTACAAGTAAAAAAAAATAGTACACATTGTGATATATTTTGTTCCAAATATCAATTAGTCATCATTGTATAACTGTTCTGGTGAATTTAAAGCAATGTACAATGGCCTATCTAATTCTTTGTCTAATTTGATTAGCTTCATTTGTTAGAAAATTCTTTCCACATGAGCAGTGTGAGGCAGAATATGGCAAGTGCATAGCTTGTAATATCTCTTGTGCTTCAAAATTATGACACTGAGCATTAATCATATCTTTTGGTGCTAAGGAAATGATAAATGTTGTCTTATCAGACGAAATGCTTTCTTCGTGATTTCGTCAATTGATAAAGTTTTTGTGGCTTTTTCAGTTTCCAGATAATTTGGAATAGGAGGTCTCCACTGCACTTGAGCTAGACAGGGAAGTACTTTGCCTCCCTGCGCCCCCCTTCACCTGTCATCCACACACACACACACACATATACACATCCCAGATATTATTTTGACTTTTGTGGAGACATTGCCCCAATTTCAAAGTTTTGTGGAAGTTAATATTAATAATATAATATAATATGGAAGGTGTAAATTTTAACAACTTCTACTGTACTAAACTAGCCTGTTTCGCTAAAAATGTCTACATTCGTTAGAATTGCAAGCACGATAACACAAATCTTAGAATCTTGAATTATGTTAAATCTAATTTTACTTTAAGACATACACTTTCAGTATAGGAATGTGAAGTGGGAGGTGTATATTGTGGTGGCTACTGGTCTACACACGTGCTGATGACTCCTGGACTTCTATACAACTATAGGTGAGGAACTCTAGAATGACTTTTTAACTGCAAATAGAAATAGGCTTTTTATTGACTACTATATTTATTTCTCATATTTTAATTATCCATTTCCATTTAATGCACACTTCGACAACCTGATATATATAGGGAGCGACTTAGAGTCTGAAATTTTTACTAACAGAATAATCCTTTGAAACCTTTTGTATGTGTGGCCGGACACACACACACACACACACACACACACACACATACACTCTGCACACACATTGTATGTATTCAACTCTTCATTTGTAAAGTATTGAATGCAAATGAAAGGTGAAGAGTTCCTGGATCATTTGGTCAATGACGTGACAACAGCCATGCACAATTACCTGGTCTCACACACGCACACACACAGCTACAGTGATGAAATAAATGAAAGTAATACACATGATGGTTAGTCATTAGTTACACAGGAGCTCATGTCAGGTGTTTCTATGGTTCTGTGATTTCCAGATAATGTAAGATTCTTCACCGCCAAGTTTATGATGACATGAAAATGCACATGCATTCAGCAGAAAAAAAAACAGACAAAACTGATTATGCCAAAAAAAAATTTTGACTTATCATTACCAACTGTACTAACTGTAACTCGATTTCTGATGACCTCAGAGCTGCTATGTAGTTCAGATAGAGTACACAGCTTATTTGTCTTTTATTAGGTGGATTCTGAGCTTCTGAACCTCGTACTATTAAATATTTTCGGGCCAACTGACAACTCAACAGTGTTCCAGCAGCTGCCTTATTTTTTAATAATTGTAAAAAAAAAACAACAACTCGATTTTTTTATTACGTCAGAGCAACATATAAACAAAATTATTGGAGCTTTATATTGGATAATTGATTTTTTTAAATAAGGAGAACTGCCTACCAAATGCAGAACGCTACGTGGTATCTACTGCAGTGAAAGGGTTAAGAGGACCTTCCACCACACACATATACACAAACATACACATGCACACATATACACACTCATACACACACACTAATTTATGTACCCATTTGTGTCTAATGGATTATACCTTATCACCTGAGATTTGATTTGAGGATAGTTGGGTGCAAGGAAGAAGTTGAGTGTTATAGAGGATTGTGCATTTGTATGTGTGTTTGTTAATGTTCATGTGATAAACAAACTATTATCTCCCCCGTCTGTCTTGTGCTATCTTGGTTCTTATGCAGGGCCAGAGCAACCTAAACTGTCATGGCCGTATAGGTATTTAGTAAACTGGGTGTGGCACCAGTGATATTAATTATGGTGAACTTGTACCTTCACAAGAATGCTTGATCGCAACTCTGATCATAATGAAGCCACTTGTGCCAAGTCCTCCCAAAGGAGACGCTCCATAATCTTTCTCAAAATATTGACGAGGAAAGAAATTCAATGTCTACTGTGCTGGTGTATATTTCCAAGTAAAATAGCTCTACCTGTAATTTAAAGTCAGTGACTTAAAAAAAAAATGTTTTGCTTGTGGTTTTGAGGTGTTGCACCTGAAATTATTCTAGAATTGATGCTAATTGGTAACACAGTAGAATGTCAGTTAGCCATTATGTAAACCTGAACTAGTGTAAGTGACTTGACTGCAGCCATTCGTGCCATTTGCCTTATATTTCTCGGTTTTTGTTGTGTTGTCAGTTCACACACTTCACACTTTAAAGTTTTGCTTGGTCTAAGTTTGTGCCATTGGCATTAATCTGAGATGCCAGAACTGCCGTATCTACATACTTAATGTTTGACATCGTGGTTCCTATGTTATTGTGTAGATGAGCATTAATAAAAAATGTATATGCAATAAGCATTCATTTAATACTTAAGTGAAATGTAACTGTTCTAGTGCAAGGATTATATCTGAGTTCAATCAATGTCTAAAATTCTTATCCATTTATTTATATGTACCATACTGTTGTATGTGTGTGTGTGTGTGTTATGTGTTTTGCAGAGTACTAAAGTCTTTATGTTGTACTTCAAGTGACAGACTAAATTTGGTTTACTAAGGTATGTTTATTTTATTTTTTATGTTGTTGTACAAATATTTTTGTTGATGTATTCTCTCTTTCACGACTTTTTTTAAAACCATACAGAATTTTTTTTAATGTTTGGCTGTCACCAGGAATTGAACCCTGGATCACAGGGCTTCATACAGAGGCTGGAATCCCCCCTCCAAGAAATTTGAATTAATTATAATTATAAATGGTATCAGAGCAAAATTATTTTTTATTATTAAAAAATGTAAACCAAAACACAATTCTTCTACTTTTTTGGTTGAAAATCTCTAGAACTTCATCCAAGTTTACTACCTAAAGTTCAAGGCCTCAATGGCAATTCTTACGAGCTGACGAAGGTTTTAGTCAGTGATACTGCTGCGTATACGGGTCTTATTGAGCCTCATATAGCTGGAAGATCTTTTAACTGATGCTGTTCCAAGGAAGGACAAGGAGTGTGTTCAAAAGTTGAAATGTTTCTGAAAAAATCCCCGTATACCTCTGAAGTTTACAGTGGACAAAGCAGCTCACGTTCAGGGTTTCATACAGGGGGGGGGAAGGGGGGGAAACTGGGATTCCCCCCCCCCCAAGAATATTAGAAGATTGACAAAAAATAATAATAATAACATTAGTCCAATGAATAACTTGGTAAATTAAGTAAAATTAATGATCTCTTTCAATAGTTCACAGACTGATGCGTCTATTCTTTTCTTAAATATCAACCTAAATAAGTTTCATTTACGCACATGTATATTTCCCCCCCCCTAGCCAAAAATCCTGTATGAATCCCTGTTAGGATTACCTCCCCCCCCAGAAAAAGATCCTGTTTAAAGCCCTACCACTTGCACACAAGCACTCCGTGACTCAGCTATGACAGTGAAGTGATAAATTAGCACAGGAAAAAAAAAACACAGATAAAAAATAAAAATTTCATTGGCCTATTAAGAGTGAGACTGTAGCATAGCAGTACCCCTTAACAGTATAAATACAGAATTGGAGTGTTTTGCCGGCTGGTTGTTGTAGAGCGCTGTGCGGTAAGCAAGTGGCGCCGCGGTCTGGCTATGGCCAGATCACTTTTTTCCAAAAGTGGGCGTATGCTCCTCTAATGAAACCTAACCATTTATAATTCGCATGCATGTATTGCACGTTTTGTGGGTGTAGTTTTACACCTAGTTCTAAGGTGCTGCACAGCTTATTGTGTTAGGAACTCCACATCAACCAAACCGTTTTTCAAGGAGAAGACGGTAGTAGTAAATTACAACTTTCAATCTAGAATGGTTTGCAAGTTGGAAATAAAATAGATTTGGTATGACTGAAGACTGCACTTTTTGTTTCATATGTGCCAGAAAGTTAACAATGAATACATGAAATGACTGAATCAGCTATTAATATATTTCAGTAGAACGAAATGTTTTTTATGGATGGTGACCAGACCTTTTCCTTCACCGCATGGTCAGTAAAGAGTCTGGCTCGCCGGACTAGCTGGAGAGTAAATCACACCCATTTCCTGGGCAGACCACTTAGAAATGCCAGAGAAGCCCCCTGAGTGGTCTCACGTTGATAGCCAAACATTTTTTAATTGTGTATTGTATTTAAAAAGCCTGTGAAAGGCAGAAAGTACATCTAATGAGTGAAAGGGCTGAGAAAAAAATTGTGAAATATTATATTTGATATTTATATTTTTTTTTTTCTTGATTTTTAGATGCAGTGAACAGTAAGGAATTCTGCGATGGGCCACTCCCCCACAAGAAGATGATGACCTCCTAGTAAATTGTCCTTCTCAAGGTAACTGGAATGAAGCTGCGAACATTCTAGCCTGACTAACACCTGTCATTCTACCATATCCCACTTCTTTGTGCACTTTCATTGAACCTACAGGGGTTTTTTTCTTTCATTAATTTGAGTTATACTACGTTGATAATTTTGATTCACTGTAAAATACTTGCTTATTGGACTTTATATCTGACTCTGAACAACAACAGAAGTGAATGTAACACTGTGTTGTGATAGAAATTAATTTCTGAAAGCAGTTGAACCTCCTTCACAAATCCCCCACTCCTATTGTGTGAGGTTATGCTTCTTTAGTGTGGTTCCCAGCTCCCCACCTCTATCAGTTTAGAGACATTATGGTGATCTGCTGATGAGTGAAAATAAGTTTTGGGACCTATGGTGATGAAGAAAGCTACAAATAAATTGATCAAGTATAATTTTAAAAAATTTTCTAACAGTCTTAGAGAAGTTTCTTTGCTCTATATTATTACCTTATATGGCTAGCATGCCCCTTTCTTGCTGTCTCTACTTTTTGATGACCGCAATGCTGGTTTATCCAGCTTTTAACAAACTTCTGCAAAACCCAATTTAGTGGAACTCTTTAAAATTAACCATGGCATCCTAACAGGAAGTATACAAATAATATATTAATTACATTTCAGTAGAACGAAATGTTTTTTATGGATGGTGACCAGACCTATTCCTTCACCGCATGGTCGGTAAAGAGTCTGGCTCGCCAGACTAGCTGGAGAGTAAATCACTCACACCACCTTTGTACCTTTGGGGAATTTTTTTTTTTACATCGCAAAAGTAATTTTGTTAGGCACAGGTTGTGCACTAATCAAGGCACTAGATATAATTATTGAACTATTATATTGTGATAAATTTAGTGGGATTAAAGTTTCTCTCTAATTCTTTGGTAGGGTGAATTCTATCTCTGTGTTCAGTGAAAATTGCACTGTAAACTGGTATTCATGACACTTTATAAATCTAGCACTTTCTTGTTCAAAGCTAAATATAAATCTACGTAATATTTTGCTGGTTACTGGACTGGGGACAGCAAGTGGCAATGATACTTGAACAATATGCAATCAACCAATCTCAATTCAAAGTTATAATTAATCTGTGGCAGATAATGTCCTGCACACTCTTCCTTTTGTTTTTGTTATATATGAACAACTCATTTCCAGAGTAGTCAGTTTCAAAGTTTATTAACTGAAACATATTTCAGCTATGATGTATTAACTTAACTGCATAAAATATTGTTACATTTAAGTTGGCATAATCTTTATCTTTTGAAATATTTTATAGGTAAGTATTATAACTATTAGCTAACCTGGGACTAAATCTGCTAGTATGACACCACTAGTGACATTTATTATGCCTGTCAGGGTCTAAAACACTTAGATTATATTTAGATAATTGGTAGACTATTTTTTTTATTTTTTTTTATTTTTTTTATAATTACTGCCAATTAAGGCTGCTCCTTGATAAGTTAAGAGGATTAAATGCCCTAGCTGCTTTTTTGCAGCTAAATGGAGATCCTCCCGCCAGACCCCACCTTAAAGCAGCTGCAGGTAATATAACTAAGGGTGAGTATAATGTTCCCAAGTTGTACTAGAGCAGCAGCTAAAAGCAGGCTCCAGGAAGCAGCTGTAAAGTTGGAGCTAAATTTCTGCACACAATTCACAAAAAAGGTGGGAAAATGGGATAAAGAGGGAAACATTGCAGCTACTACCACAACCAGCTGCATTGAATAATCAATTAATGTAACCCAATTGCAATGGTGTATTTAGATTACAAAATCATATATTTTTAAAGAAATTATATATAGCTAAAAATGAATGAAACTATTAATCATTGAAACTGTTAGATAATCTGGACACCACAAATACTGTTTGCATTCCAAGTTCATGCCCAAAATTTATGTCTGCTTCAGAAATTGCAACTTGGCAATGAATCCCAGTAAGTAAAATATATGAATTTTCAAAAACAGATCGAGTCCAAACAGATGTTGGTCCACCAAACCATTGTTGATAGTCATGAGCATGGTAGAAACTTACACATGCTATCCATTTAGAAGTTGTTGTTGAGAAATGTTGTGTAACTACCTTTGCAAAATGTTCAATTTTAGCTAAGTAAAGTTTATTGTGTTTTGGATGCATAGCCAACACATGTGACTTAGTGATAAATCTACTTCTGCTGGACCCAAGTATAAATCGTCCACCAACAGACAGAGCAGGAGCTATATCATACAAAATTTGAATGTCAACATCTGATGAAAAAAGTTCACAAACTAATAATTTTTGGTGAGGTTTCCAAGCAGTTTCATGAACAGGTGGTAAAGGCTTTATGTCTTTTGGTTCACTGATGAGTAAAGCTTGTTGGAAAGAGCATGCTTGCAAGGATCCTTTTACGTATTCATGTTTAGTTAACAAGCATGAAAAGTCATCCCTATACTCTGCTGGCCAACTGTCAACACCATGTCTTACGCTGGAAGTAAATTTTCTCATTAACTGTAATGAAATTTCGCGACAATTTGTGTGATAGCTTCCTAAAATCCCATTTAATCTTTCAAAACTAAAGAGCCAGAATGAATACACTGGGCCATAATCCAAAATACAATCCTTTAAGTGTCCATGTAGATGTAAGTTCATGGTATAATACTGCTTACCATAAAGCTGCTTGAATACTTTACAAAATTCCATGATTAAAAAATCTCCTTCATTCACTTGTTAGATGGTTACTTCTCGTTGACAAAGTAACTAGTAGCTTTCACAAACAATAGCCAACAGTCGTAATGCTCACTAGGAATTGTCTCCTTTAAAGCAAATAAAGAATAAATAGCTAAGCGTCCAATTACGCCATTGCTCAGCTGTAAAGCCAGAAAAGCCAGATAATATTTTTAGTGGTATTCTACCAATTTCAGATGGAGTACTGAAACTGTCTACTTTGTTTTGGATAGATATGAATTGACCTTTATTTAAAACACCAATAGACATCCAGACAGTGAGTATGTGTTTTGTGGTACCCAGAAGTAAATTATGCATAGGGTCTATTACACTAAATTGAATAACATTGTAATAAGGTAACTCGGTCAAAACTGAGTATCTGCAACCATGATCACGTTCAATTTGTTTCTGTTGAGCAAGAGTTGAGCTATGCTTGTGATCTAATGCATGCTGCCTATGGGATTTTGCATCTCTTGGAGTCCAATATGAACGATCAGTACCAGTGTAATCTGGCTTTTGCCCAAATGCTTCAGTTGGAAAAGTCTTCAGACAATGAGAGCAACCACGATAGGCATTGTGTCCAACAAATCCACTAACTTTTCTACTAGCTGGTATATCACAAGAAGTACATAGGAGTGCTGCTCGAACTATAACTTTTAATCCTTCAGATGATTCCATAGTTACACCATCCCACAAATGATTTAATTCTTTAACTAATGGACTTAAGTAACTATTTATAGTTTTTTTTGGCTCTGAGGTCCTGGAATGACACCAACTAATATTGTATTTTCCTTAAGGTACCTCTCATTTCGTGGCAAATTTAGAATAGATATATACATTACTCCAATCGAATAGTTACTGTATTTAAAAGGCTGAAACCAATCAACATTTAAGGCAAGGGCAAAGTTAAATGGTAAAGAAAGAAATGGCACTCCTTCAGGTTTGAGAAAATTATTCCATACTCTGCCATCATAAACATCCCTTAGCACATTATTAGAACAATCCCTCCTCCTCCATAATTCGCATTGAGTAACAAAACCAGGACATTTCAATAGTTCTTTTAATGAATAAATTAAACTTTGATAACAAAATAATTGCCTTGGATATAGACGGATAGTTCCATAGGAAGTGTGTACATTTTTCATTAGCACTGTGTCACAATGACTACGTTGAGATAAATGTGGGTGATTAGGAAATGGAATAAACGAACATTTATGGGATTTAAAGGTATTACCAGGTTGTTTGATTATACATGTTTCTAAGTGATATATAGAATTACAATTTGGACAGCTTGCATACTTTATAAAAGTATCTGCTGTATTTCCAATAATTTTTTGGGCACTTCTCACATTATTAGGTAGAATATTTGCAAGTTCTTTCAGTTTGGTTAAATGAAAAACTATTGATATTGTGGATATAAAAGCAACAAAAAACTTGTACAATACTCTCATTCTAGAATCAGACATTCGAAAAAGTGCCTGCCAAGTAGATAAAAACATGGCGTAGATTCTTATCAATGGAATCAATTGAGGGTCTATATTAGCTGATGGAGAAGTCTCAGTGTCATCCCCATCATCAAACCAAAGTTCTGTTAATTCATGTTCCTCCTAATCAGTAATATATATTTTATTTGAATTAAAATGCTCTCATGAACAAGAAAAATTAAGAAACAAGACCATTAAAAAAATATTCGAAAATTGGGCTTCTACAGTTATGGCACGTAGCATGTGTGCTTGTGAGTGGGTTTGTGTAAGTGTGCGTGTTAGTGTGTGTATGCATTTATATTTACCAACCTGTGACAAATCAAATTCTTCATCAGTGCTATATTGTTCTATGTATTCTTCTTCCTGGCCACATTCCATCTGCTCATCCTCTTGATCTTTATCATCTTGGTAAGCAGAGAAATGGAAGTCTGAATCAGGGTCAACTGCTTCCTCTACACACGTATTTGATGTTATCCAGGTTTGGTTTTCTTTAGAGTAGCTAATATAATCTTTTATGCTGATAATACTGTGTCTTTGATACGTTTTTGCAACAATGATAACAATAATAATACCGGTTCTCCATTCTTCTCAATATCAGATTATAGATCAGAGATTTAGTACCGAACCCTGAAAATAAACAGGTAATGCATACTTTTTATGCTCCAACTTTTTGCGCGCGTTACGTGCCGTCAAACGCGCACGCAAGTAAGTCATCGCCGATGTATCTGATATATCATAAATTTGCAGGAAAAACTGTCCACTTTCATATTCCTGCCGACAGCATTTTCATTAATGGCATCCAAGGCCCGAAGGTTCTACTCCAAGTCGTCCTCCTGTGCAGGACGTTTTATTCGCACTGTTACGCAAGAAAGATCTACAACGCCGTCAAGACCGAGAAATGCTTGCTATGGACCGGGCGTAGCTTTGGAAGAAGTGGAAAATACCCTTAATAATAATACCTCCGCTGAATATAGTGACTACGAAGACTTCGAGTTTGAGGAGGGTCGACACTCTCAAGATAAGTTGCATCAGGCCGATAAAGGAATGTCAGTCTCAACGCCTAACAATTCGGAAATTATTTCTTTCCTGCAACAGCAGCAACAAGCTTTACAAAAAGTTATAGATGGACAAAGAGCAATTGAAGAAAGGCAAACTTCTCTCGAGGAAAAGTTGACATACTTAGAAAATAAACTGTCTACCCCGCAACCTTCGCCGACGTCTAGCGCAGCCAGTAGCAGCGAAGGAAAAGCGCTAATTATTTTAAAAAAATCAGATTTTCTTCTCATCACAACAAAGAGGTGAAAATTGGCATTATAAAGGAATTGGTATCACAACCAAATTGCAAATTTGAAGAAGCCAACATAGCCCGTAAGGTTTATTAAATGCACTAAGCAGTAAGAAGGTGCTATGAAAATTTGAGACGTAGTTTTCTAGAAGGGCAATCAGGTAAGAGAGATTATGTGGAAGATCAGTCAAAGAGAAGAAAATACCGATCTCGTCGTGAACGAGTAAGTGGGCAAATTTGAATATTGCATAATCGTAATTAATACTCAACTGTAACATAAATTCCAGCGAAGATCAGCCGTAGTGAGGAAATATGAAATGAAGTATTGGCAACACATTACTTTAGCATACCTCACAGAAGAATCGGATGACCCAGACAATCCCAATGGCATCATAGAACACAAAATAGCTTGGCGCTTTCATGGTAAGTATGGTAAGCTGACTTTTTCCCTCAAATTTAATAATAATTATTAATGATTCAGTCATTGGCTGTTCCAATGAGAAAATGTGAAATTATTAATGTCAATGATGATATAATAATAATAATAACAACAACAACAACAACAACAATAATAATATTTATAATAATAACATAATATTTTGTATTAGATTTAAATGAATTTATGAGCAAGTTGGACCAGAGAGCTGGAAGAAGACAACCTCAGCCAATAGGATTAGTGGCCAAAAAAATAAGAAAAGTTGGGATTCCATCTACCTCAAAACCACCATTAGATGCTCCAGTCTGGGCAGTTAATCAGCTACAAGGTAGTCACTTCTACTCACAAATATAATATAAAAGCATGGAACCTTTACTGTATAGATGAGGGTGTGAATACTCAAAACCAGGGTGACTCTGACAGTATCTAGCATAACAGGTAACTTCAAAGTGAAATTATTTCCATGGTATTATATATATTCTATATAATAGGTGATGCTGACAGTGTTTGGTGATTTGTAAATATCTTCACATATACATCTATAAAATTGACATACACTTCACATATATTATTTCACATGCTAATGCATATGTTTTATGTAACATTCAATGTCATTCAATGCCAATTATTTCGATAACTCTAGAAATAAAAAATGTCAAGCTAGTTGTAATGCCCAATACTAGAGTGAGACTCTGAATGTAATTAGCATGTATTTTAGTTGGACGTGTGGTGGACTAAAATGAAAGGAGAGAAACTGCCGGGGACCATGTAATTAGCGTGTATTTTAGTTGGACGTGTTTAGTGGACCAAAATGGAAAGAGAGAAACTGCCGGGGACCATGCAATTAGCATGTATTTTAGTTGGACGTGTGTGGTGGACCAAAATGAAAAGAGAGAAACTGCCGGGGACCATGTAATTAGGATGTATTTTAGTTGGACGTGTCCAGTGGACCAAAATGAAAAGA
>WLWD01005027.1_pt1 | contig 28156 bp, 16 predicted proteins | sample 6712731 | NCBI WGS metagenome assembly WLWD01 (sample SAMN12718690, study PRJNA576275) | sponge metagenome | isolation source: marine sponge | host: Mycale hentscheli | place: New Zealand: South Island, Marlborough, Capsize Point | collected 2014-11-01
TATTCTTTTGGAATAATAACACATTTTTTTTGGAATATATAAAAAAGAAGAATGATCTAATAAAATTCGTAACGGGGCAGGTAGGCCCTGCCAGATTATGCTAGCATTTTTTCTGGAATAATAGACATGTAATAGCATAGTGGAATAATTCTAGAATAATAAGCGTATTTATGAGGATAATAAAGTGAAAATGAGAATAATCAATCCATGTAATCCTTAATTATAAAAGAAAACCAATAGTGCTTTTTTCCCCTCTCTTCTTTTACAACAAAGGACATAAACATGTGTAGAAATGTGGTTATAAGGTAGATCTTCCATTACTTGATTAAAGCAGCTGGGTTGTGTTGGCCACTCTGCTATTGTATTCCCAAAATGTAAAATAGTAAGTTTGAAATACTGGGAGAGCTGTCAGTCAGGCTCAGAGTCAGCAAGTCCTATCATTGCATTAGAACTGACAAAAAATGTATATTATTACCAGCCGACCTAGAATGTGAAGGGAAGAGTATGTGGATCCACTGCCGAGCATATTAAAATTCTTTAATGCCGTAATCCACATTTCCCCCAAATGTTTTGTAAGGTTTCTCACAATTGAACTTTTTCAGCTACAGCAGAGCGTGTTTTTCCATTCATTGAACATTTTTACGGGATGTCCAAGGTTTTCAATGAAAAGTTAGCTAGCTATATAGCTAGCTACAATCCTTCATATTGAGTAATTCAGTAAGAGACTGATAGTTTTACACATTCATTTCATAACGTACCAACTCTCTACAGCTAGCTATACTAGCTACAATCATCACAATTTCACTTAAAATTTCTAGAATAATATAATACTATTCTTTTGGAATCATAACTCAATTTTTTAGAATAAAAAAAAAAATTCTAAAAATTTCGAGCATAATCTGGCAGGCCCTAGCGGCAGGCCCTAGCTGCAGGCCCTAATTCCGAATATGCCACAGTATTATGTCCCAAAACTTCATTACTATACCCATAGCGAGCTATATATATATTTATTGCAGCTTTGATATTTTTACTTGAATATTTCCGCATCACGCGAGCGTTCTGTATTCTCCCATATTGTACGGTTTATATTGTACGCTCCTTGTAGCGCGCGCGTAGCGAGTAAAATCAATGAAAATTGTATTGTAACCGGTTGAGAAAAATTTCAAAGAAGCAATAAATCACTTATCACACTCGTCGTACAATATGGGAATGATATTTTACTCTCACGCCACATTTTCACTCGCCTTTGGCTCGTGAAAATATTTTGCGTGCTCGTAAAATATTTTCCCATATTGTACTCTGACTCGTGCTATAAGTATTATGTATATAGCTATATAATTATATATATTTTTAGTGCGATACTTGGATACTCGTACACTCTTGATTTCTTGTATATATTGAGTCTTTTTTCATCGAGTGCGCCTTTCACAGAAATTCAATTGATGTGTGGATGAACATTCAGTTTCGTCTATCGGCTAACAACTGAAACACTCTCAGGTGCAGCTCAAATACAATACGTACCGTACCTAACCGCTTTTACCACTCGCCTTCTGAAGCACACTGAATTTATTTGCGCATGTCTGCTGTCACTGTAAGTTACAGCGTCGACTCTACTGAAACTTTGCAGTGCGGTATAGTACGATTGGTGTGAAAGTGGAATTCGGTTCTTTTTTAGTGCGATACTTGGATTGTGTCTATATTCATATAAAAGTCAGCTTTCTATTCAGGTATGGATACTTAATATCTTATATTATAAAAGTAGCTAAGGTAGCTAGATTGATTATGATTTCAATTAGCATCACTATTAATAAAATAAAAACCAATAATAGCAATAGTAAAAAAAACTTCATTTTTACTGTTACTATTTATTATTGTTATTATTGTTATTGTTATCTGTATTGTTTATTATTATTATTATTATTATTATTACTATTATTATCATTTTATTATTATTATTATTATTATTATTATTATTATTATTATTGTTTCTTCCTTTTCAAAATAACTTTGGCAACACACGCCACACCCCAACCAAATTTTACCAACCATATACTCTATGTTATTTGTAAATGCAGACAAGAAATAAGTAATTAAAAAAATAACTTCATTACAAGTACTTTGGTGACCACTTTTTACATTCTGATAGCAATTCCTTAAATATAGTAAAAGTGGCATTAGTTATGGTAGCACTGTAAGGAATTGAAACTTAATTGCCATCAGAGCAATCAAAGCTCCTTGCTTCAGCTTTGTCCTTGATGGTCTGCATGAATTATTCTGAGAATAGAATATAACAGCCTCTCTCAGAGTCAGCATTGGATACCAGGAAAAATCTGAAGACTTGTCATGAGTCCAACTACAACTGGAAATCTTGCCTCCACATCCAAGGTTTTCAGCTTTCCAACTTGCTTTGGGGTTGCCATTATTGCTATTGTTAATTTTTTTAATCATTGTTGTTATTTATTAATTTACTTTGTTGCCATTGATATCCAATTAATCAGATTACCACAAAAATAAATTTGTATTTCAAATATTAGCTAGTTAGGTTTTCACACAAGCACTTTGAGAAAACTATAAATCTATCCAAGTCATGAATAAGATTAGTAGTCAATCTTACTGAATGTACTTGTTTTAGGAAATAGTCTCTGTTGTGCAACTCACAAGTGATATATATTAAAATGTTTTGGTTTTAATACTATGACATGTAAATGTAATGATGCTATTATTTATTTTGTAATTTTTTTTATGTACTTCTAAAGTGATTGAATTAATGGAACTCATCAAGTTTCCTGCCATCCAACAATCCCTGGCACCCTTGTGGAAGGATATTGTCCATGGTGCGAAAAGCTGGATGATGAAGAAAGCTAACCAAGAAAGAGGATTCCATTATGATCTTTCTGATAAGCTTCATTTCTTTGAAGCAAAACGGGTGGCTTTGGAGCTCTTTCTTATCGATTCTGAACTATTGCAGAAGATAAGACCTGAAGAGCTTAATAATGGAGCATGGACAAAGAAAGCCACAAAGGTAAAAAAATAAAAATAAAAAAAAATAAAAAAATAAAAAAATAAAAAAATAAAAAAATAAAAAAACTGTTGATACACTGAAATATAACTATCTTTCAGAGTGTTTATTAATAATAGCCCATAACATAATAATAGTAATAGTGTTTAGCTATAATAATAGCCCAATAAAATGAATGTATTTAATTCTCCTGTGTATTACCCATTATTGTTTCCTTTGTTGGTTGTTCCTGTTAATCTCATTCATATTTTCTCGTATTTGTTACTGTTAAGAATTAGATGCTTGTGTTATTTATTCCCTTCCAATTGTTATTCTTTGACAGGAAACTAAGTCTCCTAATGTGATGGCTATGATTAAAGCTTTCAACCAACTGGCTTTAATGGTGCCCACGGAGATACTGGCAGAAAAAACGCCTAAGGCCAGGGCCAAGGTCATTGAAGCCTTCATTAAAGTACGTAAATGGGACATAATAGTACCTATTGTCGTTACTCAATTATTATATAATATATATATGTATGTATATATATTTAATTCGACTCTGACTCATGCAACAATTATAAATATAATACATGAGTCAGAGTGTGATAAGGCGAAATATACTTCATGAGCAGGCTAATTTATTTTCACAAACCAGAGGCAAGTGAAAATAAAGCCTGAGAGTGAAATATCTAGCCATGTCACTCTGAGGAGTGTAATATAGCTAAGTGGTTTACTCTATGCAGATATCTTTACTGTTGTAGTTGGTACTAAAACTGGTAACCTACCTGGTAAAGTTGGCTGTAGGGGCTCCCCACACCCCCAGCTTATTTTTTTTTATCAGCTGCACTACCCAGTTTGGGTAGGCTACACCAGAGTAAGGTAGCTGTAAAAACAGGGAAAACTGGTAATCTAGGCCTGTTGCTATAACTACTATGGTAATGAACTTAGCAATACAGCGTTAAAACATCAAATCATAAGGATGGAATAAAAAAATAAAAAAACACCCATATAAATATATATATATAATATATACTTCAAGAGGGAGAGATATTTCACCATCAAGGAGCAAGTGAGAACAACTCCTGGGAGTGAAATTGGAGTGAAATATCTTGTATATTTCACTTTTCATAGTATAGTATGAAATGTAGGCAGTGGTTTAGAAAAAGAAATTGTTTACTATTTATTTCAATTCAAACAGGGTTAAAAAAAATTCATTTTAGAATTCTCCATAACGTTTGGACAAAAGGAGCATATAACCCATATTTATTAATTGAGGTGGCCTCAGCCCCTCCACTTTTCATCTCCTGATAATGGGGGAGGGGCCAAATTTATTAGCGACATCCTTAGTATAGCTCATACTAGAATGTTGACGGTTACGCTATATTACTTGTCAACTGTATTCCAGAAAACATAATGTTAAGAAATATTTCTATTCTTTTTTGCACGTAGTTATGTAACCACCCCCTTTTACAACTAGCTCCTGTTCATCTGACTTCAGTGTGGTGCTAGACACTAAATTTGGGCTTCCAATAAACTACATATGATAAATTACCAGTTGCAGTATTCCTCTTAACTTTCTACTGAGGTGTAGCTCTGAGTTCTCTCTTCTAAGTATAATAATCATATATCTTGGCTAGATAGCTCAACATTTGTGCTGAGTGTTTCAGTAGTTGGAGTTGGATTTAACCAGCTATCACTTGACAACCATTATGATGCTATGGTGAAATGTAGTAAATATTTTAATGGGTGTGGTTTAGTTCCAAGTGCCGTGGGCCCCTCATTCCTAAATCATCTTCCTACGACCCTGTTGTCTTCAATGCAATTGCTCTTTCTAGGGTTGGTAACTCAGCTATCTATATTACTACAACACTCAGATCTCAAGGGGTTTGGGGTTTGGACGATTCCTATAGAAATAAGTGGCAGTAAAAAAAAAAAAACCCTGGGAATTGATAAGCTAGGCTGGTTGTTATAACTACTAGCTTATTTGTGGGCAATGAGCTTGCTCAATTCAGTGTGATAACTTTCCTGTGTCCAAGGACCTAAAAATACTTTTGTAAAGGTATCCAGCATACAATATATATAATTATATATATATAAATATATATATATACTTACTACATGAGTCAGAGTGTGATATGGCGAAACATTTCATAAGATGGCTATTTTATTGTCACGAGCCAGATGTGAGTGAAAATATAGCCACTTTTATATTCATATTTAAATATAGCCACTTTTTCCCCCTCAATAGTTAGTGTGTGCTCCTGCTGTATGAAATTCTTTTCCTAACCGATATAATTCATTCATTGTGCCAATGGTAGTCAGTATCTGGGCCGTTACACCTTTATGAACTAACACTCAGACTTTTACAGCCTATTTTAATACACCACGAGTTTCCAACCCTAGTACAAACTGCTGCAGAGTAAATATATCCAACATTAAAAACAACAACTTATTGCACTCATCAGATGTGATATGGAAATATATTTCACTCCCATGGCTTTATTTTCACTTGTCTCTGACTTATAAAGCTACATTAGCCTGAAGCTCAGCAAATACTTTGCCATACCACTCATACTCATGTAATAAATATTATATATATATATTTAGCAACAAACACTCCAATTCTGTAGTTGTACTGTTAAGGGGTGCTGCTATGCTACAGTCTCACTCTCAACAGACCAACTAAAATTTTCTTTCTTCTAAGATTCTTTTTATCCATGGAATTTTTTTACTCCACTAATTTTTCATTTCACATTTTTTTCTCTAGCCTTAGATGTTTTCACTCTATTTCCAATACCGGTGGCAACCAAACATTTTTTAATTCTGTATTGTTAAAGAAAAGCCATTGAAGGAAAGAGAATAATCTAATGAGTAAATGAAGGCTGAGAAATTAATTGTGAAGTGAAAAATGTATATATATATATATATGTATATATATATATATATTTATTGCAGCTTTGATATTTTTACTTGAATATTTCCGCATCACGCGAGCGTTCTGTATTCTCCCATATTGTACGGTTTATATTGTACGCTCGTTGTAGCGCGCGCGTAGTGAGTAAAATCAATGAAAATTGTATTGTAACCGGTTGAGAAAAATTTCAAAGAAGCAATAAATCACTTATCACACTCGTCGTACAATATGGGAATGATATTTTACTCTCACGCCACATTTTCACTCGCCTTTGGCTCGTGAAAATATTTTGCGTGCTCGTAAAATATTTTCCCATATTGTACTCTGACTGTGCTATAAGTATTATATATAATGTATATTTATATATATATATATGTATATATATTATATATATATATGCACAAAAGCCTGTGAAAGAAAGATAATACATCTGTCTAATATATATATATATATATATATTATATTTAATAGTTAGAGCATACGAGCTTAGGTACTGGTGGATTTAGTGCACTGAAGCCCAAGGGCCGTAGGCCCGAGGGCTTTGTGCACTAAATCCACCAGTACCTAAGCGCATGCTCTAACTATTTAGAACCCGTTTACCCCCCAGTTTCCACTAGCACAAATATGGCGGTGTCAAGCGAATTTCCGGCCCAAAATTAAAATTCAATTAAAATTCAATTGAAGCACACCTAGCAGGTTTACTTTAGCATTGTAGCTGCCAGCTGTTATCTCCAGATCTAACTCTACCCTGGGCTGCTCTGCTCTGCGGTAAACGGTTAAGCAGCTAGCTATGGTAAATTCCTGGGGTATGAGTGTCAGCAGGAGAGTTATCCGAACTAGGGCTGCTGGAGAGTTGTGAACTAGGGCTGGTCCCCGTATAGGTCGGGTATGAGAGGGTAGTAGACCCTCACATATCATATCCAGGCCTCACACAGCTTTATCCGGTCTATTCTATTAAACTAAAACTCAAAAATAGCAATACCCCAAGGGTGGTTAGTATGCACAGTTTATATACCTAAAGGCAAAAAATAGTGCACACTTACCAAGTTAGTACACCTAGTAACAATATAGCAACGGGTTCTAAATATACATATTATATAGCTAAAATTTTTATACTTATTGAAGTGATGATATTGCATGCATATTAAATACAGATAGCCATGGAGTGTCGTGCAGTGCGCAATTACAATTCCCTCAAGGCTATTTTGGGTGGCCTGCAAAGCACTCCCATTCACAGGCTCAGAGACTCCTGGAAAGCTGTTTCTTCTAGGAAGAAAAAGTAAGAAGAACATAAATATCATGAATATCATTAATACGTGCTTGATTCATTATTAAAATGCTTGGGACCATCCTTTATACATGTATTATTTACTATGAAATATGAAAAAACAGAACTACACTAAATTATCAAAAAATCATGATTATACTCCAAATATGATTCCATTGTTTAGACATAAAAATGGATATTATTAGCTGTATCATTACTGCGTATAGCAAGATTTGTAAGCCACATCTACTGACCACTGTAATGGGAATATTAAGCCAAACAGTCATAACTGCATCTTGAGTATTTTGTTGTTGTTATTAATTTAAATCAGTTTATATTTTATATTCAGGCAATTTGACAAGCTCAGTGAGCTAATGTCAGAACAAAACAATAGTCAAGCATATACAGCCAAAGTACAAAAATATCTGGAAAATGGAACACCATTTGTACCTTTCTTGGGAGTGTTCCTTACTCAAGTAAGTTTGAGCAATATATACAATCATCAATATATCCAATTTACCTTTTTTAATAGGTCCTCCAAACAGAGGCATATCAAGACATCAAAAAGTCAAACAACGACCATGTTAATGTGACAACAGACATTAAAAAATCTCCTAATATGGATGGTGCACCTAAAAAATCTTCTCATAACAATGGCTTGAGTAGTGTGCTGCAAAGTACCAATTTACAAGTAGATATTGAGAAGATGGATGGCGTTACATTATCTGGGAATGATCACAGTGAATGTTATGGTAGTGGTGAAAAAGACTTGGATGGTGATGTTGTATTCATCGATGAAATCTTTGTTGAAATGTGTGAAGGCACTTCAACCATCAACACAGAACTTCAGATCAAGGACTACTTTAATATTCTGCGAGTCTTGTTCACTATCAAAGAGAAAATGGAGGTAGATGATAATGGACAGAAGGACAACGAGCTAAGAGAAGATGCAATGGAGGAAAATGGAAAAGGAAGAAAGAGGTTGGCAGAGGAAATTAAAGTACAGGTGGAAACTAATTGTACTGGGACAACAAAAGAATCAGAGAAAGGAATGGAAAAAGCTAGCTTAGAGATCAATCAGCCAAATAATATTGACCAGAATGAAAGAGAAGAGCAGCATAATGCATCAGTAGAAGGAAAAAACAATAATTCCAATAAGATTGAGAAGAAACTATCTGAACCCAGTTCTAACCTACAAGTGGTAGTGAACAAAGAAGAGATAATAGAGGAATGTAATGTGCAGCTCAAAAGGAAAGGAAGACAAGATAAGGCAGTGAGTGTGGAAGACAATCATCAAATTATAGAAGACAGAGAGAAGAACTTAAAATCCTCACTATACAACAATGCCACTGATCTCTTGCTAAGGCTACAGTCAGCTAGCTCAAATCGCAAAAACAATCTTGCTTCCGTAAAGGCAGTGAGAAATGTTTTACAAGAAGGCACTGTTGGCTCTGAGAAGGAAAACTATAAACTGTCACTACTGAGAGAGAAGTAAACATTAATTCATCTTATTATTTACAACTGAATATTATTTTTATTAGTATTTATAAAGAGCTGAACTCTTAAATAAATCAGTGATAATGGACACACAATTAGCTTAGAAAATATAACAATAGTTTATAGCTATAGTACAACTTAAAAGAAGCAATTCTCTGACCTTAAAACTCTTTGTAGTTGGCTACAGAACCACAAGGAAGCCCTTGTTACATTAAATTGTATTTTAGTCGATCTGTTATTATAACATACACTATTGTCACTGTTTCCCCATACATTTATTTGAAGAGTTCTAAACTCAGGAAGTGGAGTAACGCTTGTGCACTAGATTATTGTAACTAAAGGAGATGATCAATACAATTTTGATTGTTAAAGTCCAGTGTGTCCCTCATAGTTTTCTTTCAGGTGTCATGACACTTTTACGCCAGACACAACTAGACTCAAGATGTATTATTTTGTATCATTGGTATTGTATTGTCTGTAAACTTGCCTCATGAAACCAGCCAATCCTGCTTTACAACAAGAAAGAAATAGCTGGTGAAGTGCGAGTCATATTGTTAAGAGTGTCATAATATTATTTGGAGATATAATAGCATGGAAAACTGCGGTATATTTGGGATAGCGAGTGATGCTAGAATAACATCACGGGGAGAAGCCAAATGAAATTTTCTCACGTGCGATTGCTATTAATCTGAATACCTCAGCTTTTATGTGCTATAATGTTAAACTATAGTGGAAGACTATAACATATTCCTCCATGTGGTGTATTACAGAGCTGGTAGAAGAAACAACCAAGTCAGAGGCTGCCACCAGAGATGCTGTCGCGTAGCTACCCAAGCTTGTTAAAGCTTTGAATCCCCCAAGTAAAAGGGTTTCAAACCTTCAATTGAGAAACAGAATAAAGAGTAGCAAGACAACAGCCGACTAACTCAAACAGCACAGGCTCCTTCTATAGTTGCCTGTGTGCCTGAGGATGACATGGCAAAAGTTATAAATGAATTAGCTATGTGTGGGAAAGTACATTCATGTGTGTGTGAAGGGTTATTTAGTGTTAAGTGTTTAGGTGTTCTTTTCTTTCAGAACTTGTCCTTTGCTGCAGCTTCCCTTGTGGTGCTGCAGCATCTTGATTTGTGGGAATCACATTCTATTATTATACCTTATAGCTACGTCAAATGAATAGTTTCACTCTATCTCCGTCATACTTTTCCAAAGGGTAGGAAAAAGTAATCAAGTTATGAAACTTGGATTATGGGAGAGTATTTTGCAATAGTGTCAACTTGTGCATTTTTTTTGCACCTACCACATCAAAAAACTGAATGATGCAATTCTGGTATCTTTGAATGCTTATCGCTCGAGGGCGAAAATAAAAATATTCTCTAGGAAGCACAGTTAGGTTGACCTCAGCAGCTAAAATTTTTGGAAAAGGGCATTTTTAATACAAATTAGACCCAAGGATTTCAATTGTGCTATTAGTTTGGTGCTACGACACTGTTTTGCATCCCAAAAATATGGCTAAACTAATGCAGGAAAGTTTAAAAGCATAAGAGCTACATCTTCCTGTAGAGCATTGATTATAACGTAAGATCTACATCAGATATTTTCTAGATCCTTCGTTGGGGCCATTTTGATGTCAGAAGGTAGAATAATTGATTCCAATGCTTCATCACATGTCCAGCCATACTCTGCTAATTTAAATTAAGGTGAATCTGGCTCATTTGCTCATTTCCAAATGGATGTGCCGGTTACTAAAACGAAGAAACAACTGGGTCATCACACACAACAGTGATGTACTGAGGATTATCAGACACAACTGGTGGAATTATGATACAATGGTGGTCTCCAGATAGAAAAGTAATAAAAATTTTCTCACGTAGAGCAACTCTCAAACTAACTGATAATTATTCTAATCATTGGCTTGCCACTTTGAATTTTTTTTGGTCAAATAAGTATAAACTAAAACAAACCAATCACAATCAGTGGTGGAGGCATAGAATGGGTGTGTTGAACTCGATGATCAATTTCAAAATCAACTTTGTTCTGCAATAAAGAACTCCCAGTCTGTATTCTTCTATGCTGGGCTCATTAATTCAGAGATTGGAAAGAACATATTCTGCTTAATGAAGACAATAAGACAAAAAGTCCTTTAAACAACTACATTATTTTACATAGAAATAACTGATAAACTTAAAAAATAGCACATTTCTATGAAAGCTTCGGTATATACATAAAGTACTACCCAACGTTTAGACTTTTTATATTTTGCAGAAGTCCTCCTCAGGTTAAACATATATGGCTGTTGAAACTGAGAAAACCAGCTACTATAATTATTTTCTTGAAGTGCCCAATATGTGTGGATAATAACCCCCAAATGTATCGTTTTACATGCTGTCAAGGCTAATTGGAGTGTATTTAAAAGGAGATAATAATAGCTATAGCTAAGTGAATATATTCTGTGGAAAAAGCTATAATAACACAGATGAGTACTTATGTGTGTTTTTTCTAGAAGAAGCTGTAGATACATAATGAATAGCTAGCTGGTTGTGTGTAGTGGATGCGTGCATTCTCTATGATGAAGATATACTACTGTGAGTCGTGTACTTAACTATTGTGCCTTTATCATGTGATCAAGAAGTAAATTGGGGTGAAAAATTCAATTTTGTAAAATTAATTGCATGAGCAAACCTAACTATTTCAGTAATTATCCCTCACTGATTAGCTAATAGAGTCATGCTTGTAACAAATATCTGATTAATAATATCTGTGAAAGAGAGAAAAGTGTACCAAGAATATGTAGATATTCTATTCACAAATTAATGGATTTAGCATCACAAGACATATTTGATCAGTACCTCAACTTGTTTAAAGTTTCAATGAGGAAACTACGAGCACTACAACAAACACATGGTAGAGGTATACCTCACTACAAGATACATATATAAAACTCTAAAGTGCCTATAACTACTAGCTATTGTTGAAAATTATATAGTTAGCTATAAAGCGTGTTCACGTTGTACTGTTTCATAATGAGAAGTAGAATCTTCTGCTCTAACTTGTCCATAAGCTGAACATTCTGTCACATCCACATTGACAGATCTGTGATAAGTAAAAAATATTACAAAACCATTTGATATATACATATGTATTAAACGGAGAAAGCTAGATGAGGCTGTGAGAACAATACAAAATAACTGGGAACATATTTCTAGTTGAGAGTTAGTGCTAGATAGCCCAACTAATTCAGCTAACATTTAACAAGATCTTTTCAGTAACCTGAATATATGGTATATCATCCAGTAAGTATTTTTTAAAAGCTCGGTTTGTTAAAAAAACTTATCAGCTATGCCTCCTATTCTGTTATGGTTTCATACTAAGAAAATTGGGAAAATGAATAACATCAGCAAATCATACAATAATTTGCGAGTGAGAAAAGCGAGCGAGATACTATCAGGGATAACACAATCGAAAATTGGGGATATTTGTTTGTATAATATATATATATAAATATGTAATATGTCGGCCATTTTTAAGTAGCTAGGGTGCCTTTTGTCTGGAACACAGGTCATTTAGATGAAGCTATCACTACTATAGTCAATGGCTACATAGCTACTGTAGTTACTTTTAGGACTAAATCTTCTGAAACTAGGTGAACAGGCTCTAAGTTCAGGCAATCTAAATGAATGTAGCCTTATTGTTACTTTTGTATACAGATTATGAAATCAACTTTTATCAGATTCCACATTGTGTGATTTACTTGCATGCACAATGGGTCCTTTGCTATTTGTGCTGAAGCACATAACTAGTATTTAGCTACAACATTTTCTATTAACTTCTATTGACTTACTTAACTAAATTTTTTTTCTTCTTCCAGTAATGTATTGAACCTCCAACAGTCATTAGAATAATGGAGTACAAAATTGCTGTGGTTACTGTGGTTATAGCCACCGTAATGATATAATCTAGCAAAACAGAAATATAAACTGCATATTGATGTGGGAAAATTATGTCACAAAATGGAAGTAGACTGTAACATAAGGAGCACTAGGTGTCTTTTCTCTCTTTCACAGGCTTTTTTTCTTCTTTTTAAACAATACAGAATTAAAAATATTTGGTTGTCACAGGGAATCGAGCCCAGGACAGCTTGCATAGCGCACAAGCGATCTGCCACTGAGTTACGACTACCAGCTGGCAAACAAACACTCCAATTCTGTATTTATATTTCTCTTTTTTCATATTCCTTGAATTTTTTTACTTCACTAATTTATCACTTCATAATTTCTTCTTTTACTCATTAGATGTATTTTCTCTCTTTCACAGGCTTTTGTATTTTTATTTTTTTAAACAATGCAGAATTAAAAATATTTGGTTGCCACCGGGAATCGAACCCAAGACCGCTTGCCTAATGCACAAGCACTCTGCCACGACAACAAGCTGGCAAAGAAACACTCCAATTCTGTATTTATACTGTTAAGGGGTACTGATATGCTATTTTTAATTCTGCATTGTTAAAAAAAAACGTGTGAAAGAGAAAATAACGAGCAAAAGAAGGCAGAAAAAGAAAGTATAAGGAATGCTGTTGTATTTTACTAGTGACTCTAATCTAGTATAATATATTCCCATAACACAAATACACACATATAGCTGCTCCCACTCACACAAACATAAGTAATTCAGTGATATACCTGGAATATGCATTTAAAGAACAGAGTTTTAATGGACCAGGCGTGAGTTTATATGAGGTGAATTGTAGCATATATATTATAAACCTGAATACATGAAGAATTATCTCCCAATAAAATGACAAGTAGGTATAGGGTATACTCACAAGTTATTCCATTAGATGCAGCTGAAGAACCATTTCTACTCTTAGACAATATAGCCACTGTACCATACCTTGACCTGTATCCAGACACTAAGTACCCATCTATAACTGCTCTTGCTGTCACTTCTATTATATACTCACTATCAGGGACTAGTGTGAGTACGACAGAATAAGTAGAAGTGGAAACATTTGAAATCATTTCCTTGTGCTCTCTATTGCTACCAGTCTTTTTGTAATAAATTATAAAATTTGAAATTTGGTGTTGTCCAGTGTATCTCCATGATACAATTATAGAGGTATTGATTAAGATATTGACTCTGATATTTTGTACTTGAGCTGGAAAACAAAATATGTTTTTTTAGTATTTAAAAAACCACTGTGTCCACTTTAGACAGCAATTCTGCAAGCATGTGTAAACTACGACTGGTTTTCACTGTATTTTATAATTATTTCCAACTAACCTGGCCTGTCAAGTGTGGTAATATTATTTACTGTAACTGCTGGTCCCTCTCCGACTTCAGTTATGGCAGAGACTGTTATGTCAGACACCAGTGTGTTAGGAGTAAGGTTAGGGATAGAGAAGCTGGTAATGTTAGTAAATTGATGTACTTGATGGGACTTGTTTACAGCATATGTTATGATGTAATATTCAAGAACTCCATTTAGTTGCTGGGGAATTTCCCAAGAAAGGAAAACGCTGTATAATCTTGCTTTCCACTTCAAGTTACGAACTTCAGTGGGACCTGTTGAAAAAATAAAAAGTTCATGCAATCTAATTAGAACTACTTTAGCTGGTATCAATTGTATTGAAAATATCGACAACATGCATGAGTAAATATATAATATTATACTTTAATGTAGAGTTAAATTTTTTCTTCAATTACTTCACTTTGTATGTCCTTAAAAATTTGTATTGAAAGAGCGTAGATACTACTCTTTGAAGCAACAGTAATACTTATTGTTATTCAGTAGCTGCTCAAAATAAACTAACATTTAAGCCCCCCTAATATATTTTATTTTAAGTCAAGAATGCCAGCCTGGCCATATATTAGCAGCAAATTGCCTCAGGTTCCTGCATTAGAACGTTATCATACCTTGGACAGTCAAAGTTTCAGACACAGCTGGTACACTCAGATATGTTCCTGTAGTGGCTCTAATGCTAAGTGTTACAATGTACCCAGCTGTGTTACTCTCAGTGGTATAATTAGTACTAGCCACTTTAGTACCACTAGTGTCAGTGTTTATGTACACAAGATATGTAGACTCAGCGAAATTCACTGGGGAATTCCAGGTGGCTTGCACTCTTCCATTATTAACCTGTCTTAGCACAATGTTAGTAGGTGGATCCGGATCTGTAACAAGTAGAATCAAAGAGTTACTTATAGAACTTTATTTAATATAATGCTGGTGCATTCAAGCATCATTGCCATCCAAACTAGGTCTCTATTTCACAACTAATTTCTTCAGCTACATCAAATTATTATATTGACAAAATAGTAATATCAACACTCCCACAATGTTACTAATTAGTTAATGCCAATACACAATGCTGATTATTTTATTTGGCATAAACATAGAATTTGTTTAGTTATAATAAAATGGCTAACATCTGGCTCAATACTATACCTTGTATTACAAATACTGGTGATGTAACTGGCCTTGATGTGTTAGCATTACTAACAGTGTACATGTAACTTCCAGGATAATATCCAACAACTAATAGAGCAACTCTGTACATTCTTCTCTCACATGGTCCAGTACCTACAGTTGCCTCTCCTCCTCCATCAAAATAAGGAAAGTAACACTCTTTGTAAGTTCTGTATTCCTTAATTATTGTATTTCGATTCACAACAACACCATTTCTTCTCCAAGTCACTTGTGTAGCTTGAGATCCTGTTGTTATGCCAAGTATAGTCAGGACAAAGTTATCACGATCAGCTAATTCATGCTGATACCCAAATTCCAGCTGTATTGAAGCATTGGTAATGGGACCTGGAAAAAAACAACACAAAAGCAAAAGAATATTCATTATATCTAATTGATGAAACCTGTACATTGATGACAAAATGGAGAAAGATTGCTATAATATTAGCACATAACCTCCTTTATAAATTGATTTTCATTTTCACTTACAGGACTTATATGGAACAGTTAGCATCCCAATAAGAAGTAGCAATACAGTTGAAATTATTTGAATTGATGATATAATAGCCATGTCATTAAATTTTAATTAAATATAACTCATTTGACAAGTTTTATGAAATGGTCACTCAATTTATATGGCTAGCTACTCACCTGTGCTTTATAAGTATGGCTAACAATTGTTTGTTTTTCTGTTTTACTTTCAATTTGTTCTTCACTTAAGCTCCATTATACTAAATAAACCGGCTGTTGTTACAAAATCTTTAGTGTTTAGTTAATTTGGCAGGCCAAAACAATCACCACAAAAAGTTCAACCTAACTAACCCATGCAATAGTATAAACAGGCTCAGTAGGTCCTATGGACAAAGAATCTACAGTGCACAGTGACTATTAGGAGTAAGTAGATGAAGGAGGGAGCCCTCCACCCCCTCCCCAACCTTTATACAAAGACGATAAACAGTGAGTCCAGTGCAGCTAGTAATCACTAGAGTATTAAATACAACTGTGTGGCTGACTATGGATATAATTAGTGTGTGCAAGTTGGCCTATTCTGGCTTAACAAGTAATGGTGTGTATGACTAGACTTCCTAAGCACTTTAATAAAAAAAAATTTAATCAGGACTTCATGAAAATGCCAAAGAGACAAAATATACTACTTTCCTTGGTTGCTGGCTGACTATGCAGAGAGCAAGTCACCGTTACATTGTATATAGTCATTAGAAGACTTCAACCACATTGACCTGTAAGGAGGAGTTGGGCAAGAAGTCGAAGTGTCATGTTTTTGTTTTAATCAAGTATTCTCTGGTACACTACTCTTTTAATGAAAGTATTTGACAAATTGCAAATAGCAGTTGTCATCATAGCATCACTAGGATGAGATGCAATAGCAATTTTCTCTGTTCGACTTTTTTGACTTCTTGCTTAATTCCTCCTTTGTATTAAAAAAATAAAAATTAACCATTAGTAATTGACCAACCATTGAATACTAGCAAAGTCTGTCAGTGGAACTGGTGGCAGTGAACATTAGTGAATACTAGTTACCACACTCCGTAGCAGAGGTGGGACTCTCTGGACATGTTGCATAAAATGTTGGGAGTAATGACTACTCTATTTTACAGAGCTAGTTAAGGATTGTGATTTATAATGAAACAATGAAGAGAACAAGAGAGGAGAGCGAGAGAAGTGGAGTTAGTTAACAGGAAGAGAGAACAGAAATAATGGGAGGAGCAATTATCACAAGAGCAAAATTTGAAAGGGATTGGAATGAAAGAGATGAAAGGTTAAGGGAACAAACTAAACTTGTCGAGAGCATAGAAATGTATCTGAGATTGAAGTTTTGCTCAATAGCTTAGAAGCAGAACTTATTAATGCTGGAGTTAAACTAGATGAGTGGAAAACTATTCTTTTAGCCAAGACAATGAAGTTTAAAACCTATGCTAGATGTCATACAGAAACCAAAGACTAATTCCTGGATATAAGAAAGAGACTTTTGATGTTGGTTTGTCAAAGGCTAGCACTTGTTCTGAACTCGTTATCACATGAGTAAAGGATGCGTCTGGAACTGTGTGGGTAGTTGTATAGTCGGGTACCTTGTTGTTGGAAATACTGTTTTCAGGATGTGAGAGTGCGTATGACTGTATAATAGAGATCATATAAAAGCATCATTCAGACAGGTCCTCTGTGAAATAGAACAAGCAGAGCAAGACAATTAAGTGGAAACAGGATCTGGTCGAAGCTGGGGATGCAATTGATACAATTACGGTTGGGATCTGGTCGAAGCTGGTGATGCAATTGATACAATTACGGTTGGGAAAAAGTTGGGTCATAAAATTGATTTCTGTAATTCCAAATACTTTTAGGACCAGTAACGGTGCACTAACCCTCACCCTGCCCAAATAACTTGTTTTAAATGTACACGCCAAGGACATGGAGCAATAGATTATAGATCACAATTCCCACTATAAAAAACCTTACACATTGTAAACTTCCTATACTCAGCCCAAATGGTGATCAGTTAGGTCACAAAAGCCTTGAATGTTCTAAAAAATATAAAGGATGATCAGCCAAAACAATAACCAACTATTGATGAAGAACAACAGGAAGTGACAGTGCTCATAGACGCAGGAGCTCAAATTTCAGTTTTTTCAGCCAGTTTGGTAAAAAGCACTCAATACTTAAATGAATTTGTAACAATTGAAGGAGTCTTTCATGACAAAACAGTAGCTGATGTAGCAACTGTACCTTTTAAAAATAGTGACACTCTAGTACAGAAAGATGTAGTAGTTGTCCCTGACTCTTAATGGTGTATGTGTCGTGTACTCAATAGATAAAGTCAATGATGAAGATCTTAGATTACTGGAGGAATATAGTAAAGCTAAAAAGGAAAGATCCAACCCAGTGCTGCAGGTAGATAGAGTTACAACCCGTAGTCAAGTGAAAAATAGCTAGACAGAACCTGAACAGTTAGCAAAAAGAGATATAGCTGCTGATGAGGGAGTAGCCACTAAACTTGATAGCTCTGTAGCATAGAATGGAAACCAACCCCTATTATATGATGACAAAAAGAGAGTAGGTAGTGTGGAAAGTAGTGCAGTATGGGAGGATGTGCAGCTGAGGAAAGTGAGTTGGGAAAAAGAGAATGGGAATTGAATGACTGTTTAAGAGAGGAGTGCTTAGGTGTTCTCTTCTTGTATTGCATATTTTGTTAGTCAATTGTCCTTTTCTCCATTATCGTCTACTTCCATTTTCTCTTTGATTGTGAACAAAGCTCGCAAAATACTGAAGTAATCTTTGATTTGAAGTCCAGTGTTGATGATCACACTGTCTTCACACATTTCTACGAAGATGTCATCGATGAATACTACATCATTATCTAAGTCTATTACATCACAAAATTCACTACAATCATTCCCTGATGATTTGATGCCATCCATCTTCTCATTGTCTACTTGTACATGGCTATTTTGAGGCACACTACTCGAGCTATTGTTGTGGGAAGATTTTTTAGGTTCATTTCTTTGGCCACAAACATCAGGAGATTCTTCAGTAACTGAAGTCACAACACTTCGGTTATTGTTTGATCTTTTGATGTCCTGATATGTCTCTGTTTGGAGGACCTAATGAAACATATTTAATACTTATCATAATAATATAATATTTTTGTAATAGGTACACAACAAGGTATTAACGAATAGCAGATAATTTCATGGAATTATGCATTAATTCATTTCCACAATGTGACTTTTAAACAAGGATCATTACAAAGATATACTGATTAAAATATTTAATGGTACTCTAACATACTTGAGTAAGGAATACTCCCAAGAAGAAATGGAGTTCCATTTTCAAGACATTTCTGTACTTTGGCTGTATATGCTTGATTATTGTTTTGTTCTGACATTAGCTCACTGAGCTTGTCAAATTGCCTGAACATAATATCAAATTATTTATATCAACAACAACAAAATACTCCAGATGCAGGCATGACTGTTTGGCTTAATATGCCCATTACAGTGGTCAGTAGATGTGGCTTACAAATCTTGCTAGCTATACGCAGTAATGATACAGCTAATAATATCCATTTTCATGTCTAAACATTGGGATCATATTTGAAATATAATCATAATTTTTTGATAATTTAGTGTAGTTCTGTTTTTTTTCAGTAAAAAGGATGGTCCCAAGCATATTATTAATGAATCAAGCACATATTAATGATATTCATGATATTTATGTTCTTACTTTTTCTTCCTAGAAGAAACAGCTTTCCAGGAGTCTCTGAGCCTGTGAAATAGGAGAATAGGAGATGTAAATATATTGGAATTAGAAGATCTCTATGGACTTGATTAGTATGTGGGCGTGGAGTTGGGTATGTTTGTGTGTTTGTATGTTTGTAGGTGTCACTCTCCAACCAGTTTACTATGATAGAGAAGTTAGAGTACAGCGTGTGCAAGGAAGATCCCTCCAAGTAAGTGTACTTGAAGTATCATGTCTATGAAAAAGTACTCAGAGCACTGAAGGGGAATTGGGGAAGAATGTTTGAAGTATCTCTTATGTGTTTGTAGCAGGTGATCTATGACTTATGTTGGAGATGAGATACTAATTTATGGCAATCTTATGATATCTTTCAAGATTAATCTGTATTCCAATTTGTCTAGCATCGTTGTTATAATGAATTCAAACATTCGTGTGCTATAAAACAGTCTAAGTTCTATTATATGGTGTGATAATTTGAAGTCATGTGACTACAGGACAGTGTTGAAGCAGTCCGCCACCTTCAATGTGTTTTGGCTGCCCTTCTTGAGTGATGTTCTGGAGAGTCTCTGGTACAGTCAATACAACTCGAGACTAACAGACGTAAGGTGAACTTTAGAAACATGTAGGATATGGTCAAATAAATACAAGTCAATAGTAGGCTATATATATGTATCTTATAGCCCGTTACCTGAGTGACCGCGCTTGTCGTCGAGTACTATAAATCTGATACAGTTCCCGGTATTCCCGTACGAAAATGTATTAGAGGGAAAAAGTTGATATAATTCGTAGCAACCACTAAAAGTAATGGGAAAATGACCAGAGAGTGCTATAAATAGAGCTATTTGTTATCAACAGGATATAAAAGTTATAAAGTAATAAAAATTGGTTTGTATTGCGATTCACAAACCCATGCCACTCAGACTTTGCCTTCATGTCTCGGGATTTGTAAATAGCATACAAACCTCAATATTGGTTTATAACTATTCACATATTGAATGAATATGGGGGCAGAGTAGGTTAGTGACGGAGGCAGCGAACACCTCTCATCATGGCTTGCCTGATTCATCGATTGATATAAGTATTCATTCTCATATATACTTGTGTGATTTTCTCAGTGTGGTCACTATGTCAGAGTAATATCAGATGTCTTTGTTATCTCTTATAATTAGATGGCAGAGAAGGTTAAGAACTTATCAGAAGTTTAGGTTCTAGAGCAAGTGCCATTTCTCACACAGATAGTAACATCACCAGAGAGAAAGCAGATTGCTACATATAAATTAATTCATACTGTATTTCATGCAGAATGAAGGGATGTTCATTTTTTGTTTGTGTCATGAAATTTGTAAACAATTCTGCTAAAAGTGCACACGAATTATCCCCATCTCCCCTCCCATCTGGACCAGTGGCAGAGTTAGCAAGGCTCTCTCAAGTCTGACAGAGAACCTTCCACTGGCTGTTTACAAATATGTGTTGGTTCTCTTGGTAGGGTTTGAAGCAGAAGTTTTTGCTGGGGAGGGGGCGGGGGAATATCAGCGTTAAAGGGTGGGGGCTATATACTTTGAGATGTGTTCACTTTCAGCAATTTACAAATGGGTTAACCAAAAGAGCTAATTATTTCACGAGTCCTATTTAGTGCATTTTAACATGCGAAAATTATGAGCAATGAAAGTTTTTATATCAAGCTCCCTTCACTTAGAGCATTCTATCGTAACTGTAGAAAATATTTTGTGTCAACCTTTCATTTCAAGTACATCAAATTACACTTTTATAACAGATCTGTAGTAGAGTAGGAATTGTATAGACTAGCTAGTCCCCGACACACAGTGGCACTTGATGTACTAACTTTTGCAATCTGAAATGCAGTAGCACAAGGTATTGTTTAATCCATGCTCTAGCCTTACCACTTTATATAGCTACATCAGTTTCCCTCTGCTCTCTTTCTTCATATGCTATCTCAGCTCTCCTTATCCTCCTCCTTTCCTCTCTTCAGTTCTTTCTTCTCAAGTCATAAATTCCCTTCTCCTCCTTTGTTTGTCTCTTCACTTCTCAGTCTCTCTGTTCTGTCCATGATTGTGGGGCTTTGTGAAACTGTTGACTTCCCTTTTCAAACTTTTGCCGTCACTTCCTCACCAATTTCACATGCACTGGTCATCGTTTCCTTAACCGTCTTAGTTTTCCTTAGTCACCTTCTACTGAATGGGACGATTCTTTACCCATTCAGGGTGTGATGATACTTTACCCATTCAGGATGTGACGACACTTTACCAATCCAGGTCAGCTAATGAATTATTCATGAATTCACACTGTCGCTGTAGTTACTGACACACAAGTGTAATGTTATATGGAAGTTTCATTTGTAGATGGGGAAAGGGTTAGGGGGAACAGGACAAGTTTCAGGGTTCCTCCTCCCCCTTTTATCTATCATTGATATTCATGTTGAACTTATCTAGAAGAAGTTTTCATATCATAATCAGGGTTTCATACAGGATCTTTTTCTGGGGGGGGAGGGGGGAAGAGTTTAGGAAGGAGGGGGGCCGCACTTGTTTGGCCACACCCACTTTTGCTGAAACCACACCCATTTGATTAAACATTGTCTCAGGTCTAGAATTAGTGACATCAGTCTTGGAAGACTAATGCGTATGCGTATTGCAATTCAAGGACCTCAATTAACTGAAGTGAACTTTCACCAAATAATAGATATAATACAAACAACAAAATCACAGAATACCATTATAAATCATAACCACAGAATACCATTATAAATCATAACCACAGAATACCATTATAAATCATAACCACAGAATACCATTATAAATCATAACCGTAGAATACCATTATAAATCATAACCGCAGAATACCATTATAATTCATAACCGCAGAATACCATTATAAATCATAACCGCAGAATACCATTATAAATCATAACCGCTGAATACCATTATAAATCATAACCACAGAATACCATTATAAATCATAACCACAGAATACCATTATAAATCATAACCACAGAATACCATTATAAATCATAACCACAGAATACCATTATAAATCATAACCACAGAATACCAGTATAAATCATAACCACAGAATACCATGAAGTAGTAAATATTAATTTATTTCATGAAATTCAGGGGGGGGGGGGGGGGGAATTCCAGGGCGCCCTAGCTCTGTATGAAACCCTGATAATAGTTAGCTACGCTAACTTTCGGACTATTATACTATACTTTTAGATTTAATATGCCTAGTGTAAGTACATGAACAAGCGTATAATTGTGAGCATGTTGTTGTGTATTTTCCCCCTCTCTCCTGGGGCTTATCTATTCTATCCTTATTATTACTGTTGTGTTGTCACAGGGCAGGGAAGGACTGAAATTCATTGCAGATGAAATTGCCAAGGAAGAAAATTCTAGCAAGAAGTCATGAAATTGGTTCATTGTCAATCCATTTTAAATCAAATATTTAATATATTTTTGATGGATATTTACATACTTAAATACATTTTAACATTTAGAAATGTGGTTATAAGGTAGGTCTTTATTACTTGAGTAAAGCAGCTGGGTTTGTGTTGGGCTACTTGGTTATTGTACTTCCAAAAATGAAAAAGTTTGAAATATGGGAGAGCTGTCAGTTCAGGCTCAGAATCAGCAAGTCATCTGGAGAATTATGCTAAACGGTTTCTTGAACTTTTTCAGCTGTAACAGAGCATGTTTTTTCTCCATTTTGAACATTTTTTACGGGAGGTTCAAGGTCTTCACAGAAATAGTAGCTAGCAATATAGTGAATCCTTTATATTGAGTAATTGAGTATAACAGTAGGAGAGACTCATTCAGTGTAACAGTAAGAGAGACTCATTCAGTGTAACAGTAAGAGAGACTGATTCTTTTACTCATTCATTTTATAATGTACCATCTTTAAGCTACTGCTGTCATCACTTTCACTCAGCGTGCATGCGCCAGAGGGATATTCCTAATTGGAATAATAAGAGAATAAGATAATTAATGGAATATTATACTATTCTTTTGGAATAATAACACATTTTTTTTGGAATAAAAAAAAGAAGAATGATCTAAAAAATTTCGTAATGGGGCAGGTAGGCCCTGCCAGATTATGCTAGCATTTTTTCTGGAATAATAGACATGTAATAGCATAGTGGAATAATTCTAAAATAATAAGCGTATTTAGGAGAATAATAAAGTGAAAATGAGAATAATCAATCCATGTAATCCTTAATTATAAAAGACAACTAATAGTGCTTTTTTTCCCTCTCTTCTTTTACAACAAAGGACATAAACATGTGTAGAAATGTGGTTATAAGGTAGATCTTCCATTACTTGATTAAAGCAGCTGGGTTGTGTTGGCCACTCTGCTATTGTATTCCCAAAATGTAAAATAGAAAGTTTGAAATACTGGGAGAGCTGTCAGTCAGGCTCAGAGTCAGCAAGTCATATAAAAAATATGCTAAATGGATTCTCTTCTTGAGCAACTCAACAATCATTGCATTAGAACTGACAAAAAATGTATATTATTACCAGCCGACCTAGAATGTGAAGGGAAGAGTATGTGGATCCACTGCCGAGCATATTAAAATTCTTTAATGCCGTAATCCACATTTCCCCCAAATGTTTTGTAGGGTTTCTCACAATTGAACTTTTTCAGCTACAGCAGAGCGTGTTTTTTCCATTCATTGAACATTTTTACGGGATGTCCAAGGTTTTCAATGAAAAATTAGCTAGCCATATAGCTACAATCCTTCATATTGAGTAATTCAGTAAGAGACTGATAGTTTTACACATTCATTTCATAACGTACCAACTCTATACAGCTAGCTATACTACAATCAACACAATTTCACTTAAAATTTCTAGAATAATATACTATTCTTTTGGAATGATAACTCAATTTTTTGGAATAAAAAAAAAAAAATTCTAAAAATTTCGAGCATAATCTGGCAGGCCCTAGCGGCAGGCCCTAATCCCGAATATACCACAGTTTTCCGTGCTATTATATCCCCAAACTTCAAGTTCGTCACTTATTTATTGAGATAAAGAAAATCATTATTATACCCATAGCGAGTTTTTTTCTTTTTTCGTTTTAGTGCGATACTTGGATACTCGTACACTCTTGATTTCTTGTATATTGAGTCTTTTTTAATCGAGTGCCTTTGACAGAAATTCAATTGATGTGTGGATGAACATTCAGTTTCGTCTATCGGCTAACAACTGAAACACTCTCAGGTGCAGCTCAAATACAATACGTACCGTACCTAACCGCTTTTACCACTCGCGTTCTGAAGCAAACTGAATTTATTTGCGCATGTCTGCTGTCACTGTAAGTTACAGCGTCGACTCTACTGAAACTTTGCAGTGTGGTATAGTACGATTGGTGTGAAAGTGGAATTGGGTTCTTTTTTAGTGCGATACTTGGACTTATTTTTTGAGATAAAGAAAATCATTATTATACCCATAGCGAGATTATATATATATTCAAAAAAATATTCATATAAAAGTCAGCTTTCTATTCAGGTATGGATACTTAATATCTTATATTATAAAAGTAGCTAAGGTAGCTAGATTATGATTTCATATTATTATTATCATTATTATTGTTTCCTCCTTTTCAAAATAACTTTGGCAACACACGCCACACCCCAACCAAATTTTACCAACCATATACTCTATGTTATTTGTAAATGCAGACAAGAAATAAGTAATTAAAAAAGTAACTTCATTACAAGTACTTTGGTGACCACTTTTTACATTCTGATAGCAATTCCTTAAATGTAGTAAAAGTGGCATTAGTTATGGTAGCACTGTAAGGAATTGAAACTTAATTGCCATCAGAGCAATCAAAGCTCCTTGCTTCAGCTTTGTCCTTGATGGTCTGCATGAATTATTCTGAGAATAGAACAGCCTCTCTCAGAGTCAGCATTGGATACCAGGAAAAATCTGAAGACTTGTCATGAGTCCAACTACAACTGGAAATCTTGCCTCCACATCCAAGGTTTTCAGCTTTCCAACTTGCTTTGGGGTTGCCATTATTGCTATTGTTAATTTTTTTAAATCATTGTTGTTATTTATTATTTTACTTTGTTGCCATTGATATCCAATTAATCAGATTACCACAAAAATAAATTTGTATTTCAAATATTAGCTAGTTAGGTTTTCACACAAGCACTTTGAGAAAACTATAAATCTATCCAAGTCATGAATAAGATTAGTAGTCAATCTTACTGAATGTACTTGTTTTAGGAAATAGTCACTGTTGTGCAACTCACAAGTGATACATATTAAAATGTTTTGGTTTTAATACTATGACATGTAAATGATGTGTAATGTAGTGATGCTATTATTTATTTTGTAAATTTTTTTTATGTACTTTTATAGTGATTGAATTAATGGAACTCATCAAGTTTCCTGCCATCCAACAAACCCTGGCACCCTTGTGGAAGGATATTGTCCAAGGCATGAAAAGCTGGATGATGAAGAAAGCTAACCAAGAAAGAGGATTGCATTATGATCTTTCTGATAAGCTTCATTTTTTTGAAGCAAAACGGGTGGCTTTGGAGCTCTTTCTTATCGATTCTGAACTATTGCAGAAGATAAGACCTGAAGAGCTCAAAAATGGAGCATGGACAAAGAAAGCCACAAAGGTATAAAAAAATAAATAAATAAAATAAATAAATAAATAAATAAATAAAAAAACTGTTGATACACTGAAATATAACTATATTTCAGAGTGTTTATTATCGTTTAGCTAATAATAGCCCAATAAATGAATATATTTAATTCTCCTGCGTATTACCCATTATTGTTTCCTTTTTTGGTTGCTCCTGTTTAATCTCATTCATATTTTCTCGTATTTGTTACTGTTAAGTATTAGATGCTTGTGTTATTTATTCCCTTTCAATTGTTATTCTTTGACAGGAAACTAAGTCTCCTAATGTGATGGCTATGATTAAAGCTTTCAACCAACTGGCTTTAATGGTGCCCACGGAGATACTGGCAGAAAAAGCGCCTAAGGCCAGGGCCGAGGTCATTGAAGCCTTCATTAAAGTACGTAAATGGGACATAATAGTACCTATTGTCGTTACTCAATTATTATATAATATATATATGTATGTATATATATTTAATTCGACTCTGACTCATGCAACAATTATAAATATAATACTAATTACATGAGTCAGAGTGTGATAAGGCGAAATATACTTCATGAGCAGGCTAATTTATTTTCACAAACCAGAGGCAAGTGAAAATAAAGCCTGAGAGTGAAATATCTAGCCATGTCACTCTGAGGGGTGTAATATAGCTAAGTGGTTTACTCTATGCAGATATCTTTACTGTTGTAGTTGGTACTAAAACTGGTAACCTACCTGGTAAAGTTGGCTGTAGGGGCTCCCCACACCCCCAGCTTATTTTTTTTTATCAGCTGCACTACCCAGTTTGGGTAGGCTACACCAGAGTAAGGTAGCTGTAAAAACCAGGAAAACTGGTAATCTAGGCCTGTTGCTATAACTACTATGGTAATGAACTTAGCAATACAGAGTTAAAACATCAAATCATAAGGATGGAATAAAAAAATTAAAAAAAACGCCCATATATATATATATATATATATATATATATATATATACAGTAGAACCTCCCTTATCGGACTCCCAAGTTACGGGCACCTCCCTCTACCGGGCAACTGCTATGTACCTTGTGGTTAGGTAAAGTATCCCAACTAGCAAATTTGACAGCTGCTTTTGGATGGGCAGTTCAGCAGGCAGCACTATTTTGAATGCATTCTGAGATATGGGCAAATCTGAGATAAGGGCACCCCTTGAAACCAAGGTGCCCGGATAAGAGAGGTTCTACTGTACTTCAAGAGGGAGAGATATTTCACCATCAAGGAGCAAGTGAGAACAACTCCTGGGAGTGAAATTGGAGTGAAATATCTTGTATATTTCACTTTTCATAGTATAGTATGAAATGTAGGCAGTGGTTTAGAAAAAGAAATTGTTTACTATTTATTTCAATTCAAACAGGGTTAAAAAAAATTCATTTTAGAATTCTCCATAACGTTTGGACAAAAGGAGCATATAACCCATATTTATTAATTGAGGTGGCCTCAGCCCCTCCACTTTTCATCTCCTGATAATGGGGGAGGGGCCAAATTTATTAGCGACATCCTTAGTATAGCTCATACTAGAATGTTGACGGTTACGCTATATTACTTGTCAACTGTATTCCAGAAAACATAATGTTAAGAAATATTTCTATTCTTTTTTGCATGTAGTTATGTAACCACCCCCTTTTACAACTAGCTCCTGTTCATCTGAAATTTCAACTTCAGTGTGGTGCTAGACACTAAATTTGGGCTTCCAATAAACTACATATGAGAAATTACCAGTTGCAGTATTCCTCTTAACTTTCTACTGAGGTGTAGCTCTGAGTTCTCTCTTCTAAGTATAATAATCATATATCTTGGGGCTAGATAGCTCAACATTTGTGCTGAGTGTTTCAGTAGTTGGAGTTGGATTTAACCAGCTATCACTTGACAACCATTATGATGCTATGGTGAAATGTAGTAAATATTTTAATGGGTGTGGTTTAGTTCCAAGTGCCGTGGGCCCCTCATTCCTAAATCATCTTCCTACTACCCTGTTGTCTTCAATGCAGTTGCTCTTTCTAGGGTTGGTACTACAACACTCAGATCTCAAGGGGGTTGGGGTTTGGACGATTCCTATAGAAATAAGTGGCAGTAAAAAAACAAAAAAACCCTAGG
>WLWD01002996.1_pt1 | contig 28154 bp, 17 predicted proteins | sample 6712731 | NCBI WGS metagenome assembly WLWD01 (sample SAMN12718690, study PRJNA576275) | sponge metagenome | isolation source: marine sponge | host: Mycale hentscheli | place: New Zealand: South Island, Marlborough, Capsize Point | collected 2014-11-01
GATTCTAAAGTTACCCAATTATGATGGCTGCAGCTACTGATGTGCTTGTTGATAAGTTGATACAGATACCTATGAAGTTGTGGTTACAGTTAGCTGGTCACTCTACAGTTGTTAATACTCTGAACTTTGAAATTATAGGTATATGTATCATTGTTGTTGTTATTACAATTACATCAGCAAAATAATCATCACCATTATCCATTACACAGCTATCTGCAAAGGTGGTCATTAAAGTTACTATCATTTTTTGAGAATGGCTCAAGAAATTGTAATCATTAAGGGTGCCCCCACACAGCCTGCACAATTTTTAGTTGATGTTGCTATGCAAGATCACTACTATTATTTACTTACAGGGGCTTCTCCACTACAACACAAGGACAAAGTATGTGTGCCAAAGGCACCACTCACATAGGTGCCAACTTTCCAGAATCTATTTCAGGGACAAAAACCACACCCTGGCCACACCAAAATAACACACCCACAATGACATAATTTTTAATGACACCATCTATGCAAAAGTTTAAAATTACAATAGCAAGCTACAGCAATTTTTGCTGTAGCAGCTAGCTTTAGCCATTTACTTGTGGCATGTTTATAGTTAGTGTGGTTACTAGGAGCTTTAATTAGGTCTAGACAGCCAGCTGGCTAGCACAGCTATGACAGAGTGATAAATCCGGGACTGTCCCTGATGATCCTGTACAGTTGGCACCTATGCACTCACTAATTTTATTACAAATCTGGAAGAAATATCGGGAGGTTATAAAACTTTGTAGCACTTTTTTGGAGCTGTATGCTAAGTGGTAGCTCAGCAATTTTGTGCACTACTAGCCAAGCCAATACTCAATGCAAGACAATGAGTTCTTTTCCATTTCAATATTACTTTATGATTTATTCGCATTTTTTTCTATTTATAAGATATTGATAAATTCTTGTTGTGGTGCAGTTCATTTTTTTAAGGTTTACCCATGTGTAAATTTTTTTTGTCATTCTCACGATTAGATTCCAAGAAAAACTGATATGAAATTTGGAACTTTAATTCCACTTGCAATGCTTAAGAAATAGCCCCGCCTTTGTGTCTCGTACTCCTTGTACGCGAGCAATTTTTTTTTCAATTGGTTTGTATTGGTTCTAAAAAGAGCCCGCCTATATCTAGACTAAACAGACATCAATATAACAATAACAAGAGAGTCAGAAGAAAGAGAAGATTCTTGGAAATAGTCCGATATGAATGTATTAGGTCTAGGAAGTCTTACAGGCGATGCACATTGCTATGTGGGGCGACCCTTCATTCCGGATCCCGCTTTAAAGCGGGGTGAGACCGGTTGGCTTCTCCGAATTTTAAAAAATAGTTACTTTATAGCTAGAACCTTCAGATTGCATACACAGGTGCCCAATGCATTGGAGAAGCATCTAAAATAGCTTTCAGTCAGGACTGCTTCGACAGTACCTCACAGCAGTTGCGTTTATTTCTTCCTCGGCAAAAAACAACAACATCGGTTCTCCGTCGAATTTTAAAAAAGTTACCTTCTTCACAGCAGCTACATTTATGGATCCAGTCATCTCCAGAGCTTTGTAGAAGCAGCGAAAAATTGCTTGAGCTCAGTAGCCTTCCATAACACATTGAAACACCCGCTTCTTTGCCGACCAAGACTTTGCGGTTTGACTTACTGTCTTCTCCATTTTTTATAAAATCGCCAGTTCAACTGGGGACCTCCCTATTACGTACAGTCTTAGGTAATGCTTATTACATCATAGGAAAAAAGTGAGCGTGTCGTGTGACCCCGGTAACTATGCAAAAAAATTTTTTTTTCAAAGTCATTTTTTGGAAGATGGCGTCTACAAGTTACAATGCGGTGCAAGTTTTAGACTTGCTTGATGCTGACTCTAGCGACTCAGGATCAAGCGGAGAGAAGGGAGACGACATCTAGGGCTATAGGAGGCCCTGTATCAGGGTTGGTGGACCAGACCCCATCAACTCTGATACTGAAAATGGGAGTCAAGAAGATGATCGAGGTAAGCTTGTCTTTCTTTTGTCTTTCTCTTGAAAAATAGCAAGCTTCTGTTGTGGAAAGGACTTATTTATAGCTATATTGAGATAGAGTAAGCTGTTTAGCTATAATATATATATATTTCATTGAGTTTTGAGATTTGAAAGTGGCTTGTGGTTTTTTGAACAAATTCAAATTTTCAAAAAAATTAAAAAAATTTTTTTACCACATATACTACTAGGACCAGATGTGAATGCAGTCACCGACCCCGATTACGCAGATGAGGCGACAGGAGCAGAGTCTTCCAGTAATGAAGGAGAGGATACCGGACCTGAGTCTTCCAATGATGAAACACGAATAGGCAGCAGGTTCCAGTGATGAAGAAGAGGAAGTGGCTCCTCCTGCTCCGAGTTCTGGACGTCCTCGCGGTCGGAGAAGGCGGGAATTGAAGAACAAGAGTCGGGTGGATGAGGTAGGGGGAGAGTGGAAGAAAGATGACAACACACCCATTGATATTCCATAATCTTTTGTGTAAAGGACCACAGACTTTGATATTTGTGGCTGCTCCCCCCTCCCCCTCCCTGAACATCCCAAAAGTTGTAATATGTATTGTTATTGTCGTTGTCGTTGTCTATGTTTTTGTGGTGTTGTAGTGGAGCTTCACACTCGATGTATATGTGTGTGCGTGGAGTTGAAATGTTATTCTGGCGCTTCCAGATCTAACCGGGGAGGGAACGAACTCGGGGGGGGAGGGGGGGGAGGGAGGGGGGGTCTTTTCCAATCGGGGCTACTATGCCCATGTAAGTTGAATTTCATGTATGTGTGTGTGTGTACACCAGTCAATTTATATTATACATTTATTTTTATGATCTGTATTCACCTGTATCTTCTTTTTTCTAGTGTGTGTGTGTGTATGTGTGTGTGTGCATTTGTGGAATGAGAGAGAGCAACCATGGACAAACAGTATATGGCGCTTCCGTATACAACCTGGGAGGGAACTCTGGATCTTTTTGGATCGTGACTACTATGCCCATGTAAGTTGAATTTCATGTGTGTGTGTGTGTGTGTACACCAGTCAATTTATGTATAATAAATTATACATTTATTTTTATGATCTGTATTCACGTGTAGCTTCTTTTTTCTTGTGTGTTTGTGTGTGTATGTGTGTGCGTGCATTTGTGGAAAGAGAGAGAGCAACCATGGACAAACAGTATGTGGCACTTCCGGATCCAACCTGGGAGAGAACGAACTCGGGGGTCTTTTTCGGTCTGTGACATCATCCATGCCGGGTAAGTTGAATTTCATTTCAACTTACTGATATTTGGGTGTATAGCTGGGGCGGAGGGGGGAGGGGGGGGGGGATATGTACAAGAATGTCAGTGAATAGTAATGACGGGGGAGGGGGGGCAAATCAGCGAGGCCAGCTGTTATGTTACAAATATCATTGTTGTCTGTGTTTTTTTGGTATTGTATGGAGGTTCCGGATACTAACCTGGGAGGGATCGTTCAGTCTGTGACACCATCCATGCCGGGTAAGTTGAATTCCACGTGTGTGTTCGTACTGCTTTTCATTTTCAAATTACACTTTCTCAATACAACGATTGTTTCTGTCATGTACAGTGTGGAGTATACATACCAGGGGTTCATATAGTGGGAGGCTAGCCCTGGGTTCCCCCCTAGAATTTTGGGAGTTGAATAGAAATGAACATTTTGGAAGCATTTATTTTTAGTCTGATATTGTATCCCATTATGTTTCTATCATAACTGAGTCATTTAGTGCATAGGACCGAACACTGATCATCAGTGTGAAGTATAGACTCTTATACAAAGATGTGCATCAAAGTAGTGTAGGTTCCAAAAAATGGGTGTGGCGAAGTACACTCGGAGCCCCACCCCCACCCCCTCCAAACAAAAATCCTGTATGAAACCGCATACAATACATCATAAAGTTGCAATTATATAGAATCATGAATAATTTGTTGTTTGTATTACAAATATCTTTGTTGTTTGTGTTTTTGTGTATATGAAATTGTTTTGTAGTGGAGCTCAACGTCCGATGGCATACGTTCCTTGTGGACACTCATAGATGTCTCCTACATGATCACAATCAGCACCACACACAACAAACAACATATGTTATTGTTGAACTAATATAATATTGGTATATAATGCATCAAACAATATTATTTCTATTTTATTTTATTTTTTTATTGATGGGAAAAGTGGATTTTTTTGGGGAAAAAAAAATTTTTTTTGAAGTATTAGTAGATGGCCTAAATATTATTCAATTTTCTCAATCCAAAAATGAGGGGAATCCCAAACTCTTGGTCTGTTTAGTGATATATGGTTGCTATGGGGTTTTCCCAGCCAGCATCGAGTTAAAAAAATAAAACGGTAATACTCTATTCCGCGGTCGACGATTAGATTTTTCCGCGCGTGTCCAAACAATTCAGGAACGAGAGGGTTAACTTATTCTATACTACATTCTTTATAACTGAATTTCAGATCACACAAAATGTAATTACTGTAATCCATGACTGAGAATCATTTATTATGTTAATTTATTCTATATTACATTCTTTACAAGTGCATTTCAATTCACACAAGCAACCACAAAATTTAATGACAATATTACACTATCAAGATTCATTAATTATGTTAATTTATTCTATATTATATTCTTGATAAGTGTATTTCAGTTCACACAAAAATTGAATTACTGTAATAATTATGTGATTGAGATATTAATTATGTTAATGTATTTCATATTACATTCTTTACAAATGCATTTCAGTTCACACAAATCATAGTAAGTACACATTAGAGCTTGATGAGAAGAATATAAACTCGTGTCATCAAAGTCTTCAAATAGTATCTCTCGTCTGCATTTGGTTGTGTTCCGTCAATAATCCTTCATTTGTTCTGACACATGCAACCCTATACTTGTTTTATTATTATATAGAATAGCTTTGGTGTGTAATCCATTCCTTCCACCTCTTCCAGTTTCCTGAATGTATGCCTCAATGTCACTGGGTGGACCGCAATGAATTATTCTTTGAACTTTATAACAGTTCAGACCCATACCAAAAGCAATTGTGGCTATAACAAGTCGAAGAGTACTTTTTTCCTTAGTAAATTCATTTATTATCAAAGGTTTAACATCAGGGTGGGTACAAGAAGAAAACATATCAAATAAACGGTGCTTTGGATGATCTGGAGCACCAGGTGGTTCAGTTGATAGTTCAGCCATTCTGGCCTTCATAAATAAATAACATAGGTGCCAACTGTCCCGGATCATCCGGGAGAGTCCCAGATTTATCACTGTGTCATGGGGAAAGTGCACAGTAGCTCTGCAGGCTAGTGAAGCAGTAGGCCTTTGGGTATTTACTTTTAGCTGTGCTAGCCAGCTGGCTGTCTAGACCTAATCAAAGCTACTAGTAACCACACTAACTATAAACATGCCACAAGTAAAAGGCTAAAGCTATAATATCTGCTACAGCAAAATTGCTGTAGCTCGCTATATTTGCATGTGCCTGATATAATATTGTAATTTTAAGCTTTTGCATAGATGATGTCATTAAAAATTATGTCATTGTTGGTGTGCTATTTGGGTGTGGCCAGGGTGTGGTTTTTGTCCCTGAAATAGATTCTGGAAAGTTAGCACCTATGAAAAACAGGTGGGAAACATCATCAAAAATCTGACAAAAAACCAGTACTCTATCAATTGCAGTTCGCTGCTGTAATAGTTGTTCAGCAATAACTGAGAAGGTTTCTTCTAATGTTCCAGGTCGTTTATGGACGATATACTTTATATTTGGTTTATTTGGAGATTCAGATACGATGAAAGGCTTATGCATCCCCAAAACATTGCAAATAGCTTTCCTGGTTGTCTTAGTGGCAGTAGCTGTTAGTGCCATACAGTGGACATGATCAGGAATTAAACGTCTCACTTCTCCCAAGTTTGAGAACTCTTTACGAAACTCGGTACCCCTAAAGAATAAGTATAAAGAAAATTACAATCATTACTGTGAATATCAATGATGTAGTTTGAATGAACAAATACAAAGTCATTTCAATTGCTTACCAATGTTTTACACAGTGGGCTTCATCCACAATATATCCAGCAAGTTGCTCTTGGAACACTTTAGAGTGTAGCACATCTCGCCAGTCTAATTCTGTCAGTCAGCATTCTGGACTGAAAAATAAAACTTGAAATTTTCCATCCTTTATCTCTTCAATAACAGGGGCAAGAGCACTTCCAACATACACAGCTTTTACACCTGTTGTATGCAAAATATCTACTTGATCTTGCATGACAGCAATTATTGGACTAACGACTAGTACCATTGAGTCACACCTTCCTCGAATAAAATTGAAGATATAAGGCAAAATCATATAACAAAGTGATTTTCCTGACCCCGTAGGAAGACTGACAAAAACATCTTTGCCCTTCAGGAATTCCCTTATTGCCAGCTCCTGTCCCTCTCTCAACCTAGTATAACCAAGCAGCTTTGAAGCCTCACTAATCGCTCTGGAAACTAACTCATAACAACTTACTTTCTGCACCATACCGCCGTACAACAAATGGAATTACAACCGGCTGACTTTTATGCGCGTGCAGCAATAAAATACGTCAGCCACCTACCAATTTACCCTCAGAAATGCGTGGGAAACATTCCTCAGTGTCACGGTAAAGTGTCCAGAGTCACCAGACTCTCTTTTCTTTTCCGCGCCGCTTGCGCGCGCACCTCCAGAGAGTCTGGCTCGCGAGACTACTGAGTAGCTATATCTGAATTTGTAATCTGCAAGTTTCAACTCCCTCTGAGTAGCTATATCATATCTCACTTTTATTCGTTATAGTAAATAAACAGACTGGAAATCCTTTTTTAATAGATTGCTAAGGCCAGTCAACGTTAATTTGAAATATCACAGGAAAAGTATATTGCCTCAGAATTTAGAATGGTATCATATCTTATTGAGATAATACCGCAACTGTTAATTAATTAGAATGCATATATGGTACCAAATCTAAAGTAGTTGACATTGTTTAAACTTTTTGAAGATATTGAGTCTACAAATGTTCTAGTTAACTCACTAATACAGTTCACTCCAGCATCTTCTGTATGAACACAGTTATGCAGTCCAATTGGCCAAGCATTGCAATTAACAAGTCTGGCCTCATCTCCACTACACTGAACATGATTCAGCCATATGGAACCAGTTCCATCGATAAACCCAGAAGTTATAGCAGTTGCACCTAAAGTTAGAAAAAGCTTGAATAGTATTTGAAATTTCACTTCTAATTCTTTAGTGTTCGTAGAAAAAAATACTGTGCTATCAATAGAAACTAATGCTACATTATTTGGTCACATTGTCAAATATACTTATAATCATGTACATAAACTAGGACCTCAGTATAACGGAACACACTTATCCGGATAACTCGATATAACGAACTGTGCAAGTTGCAAAATGTTTGCGCTTGCGCGCAAACCACACTGCAAAAGCAGCTGATTTGCTCCCACCAGTCTCCATTGCTGGCACAAACCCACTGCAAAAGCAGCTGTTTTGCTGCTGCACAAGCAGCTGTTTTGCTCCCACTGGTTTCCATTGCTGGCATGTACAATTTGAAGTAAAAAATTTCATTAAACTCAATGAACCTCAGTATAACGAACATTTCACCATAATGAACACCCTGTGGTCCCAAAGTGTTCGGTGTACTGAGGTCCTACTGTATTTGTAATTTACACAAATTTAAGAGCAATTAATCATTTTTGCCAGTAATAATACAAACTTTGATATAATCAATTTCTTATTTTTAATCAAACCTTGTAATCATAATGCTTATATATTTATCTCAGTAACTACAATTACTTGAGGTTTTTACAGTATTTTCATTAGTAACAATTTAATATTTTTTACGCTAGAATTCAGTAATAAATTTGTTTACATATCGCAACATTTTTTTGAAAACTATTAACTTTGCTTAAATGTTAATAAATGGGTTAGAAGTATCTAATATTTTACTTTTATTAACTTATGTATACATTTTTTACCTCCAAAACTAATATTTAGCTGTCGACAAACTACTTGAGCATCAACATTATCCCATGAGTCGTCACAGACAGTGCCCCATTCATTGTTGTTGCAAATCTCAACACGACCACTAGTTGCTGTTCCTCCTTGTAGTCTAATGTCTCCTTGGTTACATAATTCTAAAAAAATCCACATAAAGAAGAAAACAGAATAGGGGGCTAATAAAAACTCCATCCTACCATAACTCTATGGGCTCTAATATAGGCGTCACATCTAGTAGACTCATGAATGGCCTTATCATGGCTCGAGTATCTGACTGCTATCACTCAACTTGTGAGGAACCATCATTGCATACTGTTGATTACGCAATCTCTCAATAGTTTGTGGCCAGACGACGGGAAGTAAATTACAACTACTTTTATAGGATGTTACTTACCTCACTTTTACAAACCTCTTCTTGTACAATTATGCTGTGCTACTAAGAATTTCTACTTAAAGAGGAACAGTCTATAAGTCAACAGTCCAAGACAGTACAATTAATGTAAATACAAGAAGTGCTACATGGAGTACATTCCATGGTATAATATTTAACCACAAATTTTCTTTGTTGCAAGGTGTAGCTCAAGTTCCTACTCCTGATCAATCATATTTTGATATATCAGCCTCAGCAGTCATCCTTAATTAAGAAAGGTTCTTGAATACTCAAAGGGAATGCAAGATTGACCTAGTTCCCTGAGGCCGAAGGAAGACCTGGACCTAAAAAACCCCACTACGATAAGGTTCACGAATATTTCCCAGACACCAGGTATGAATTATGAGAAAGAAGAAGAGCAACTCTATCCAGAAAGTGTAAATATAAAGTCTCAAAGTGCTCAAAATTTAGTTACACTTTGCAACTGATAAAGAAAATTTGTGTTTAAACAATTGTACACTGAAATGTGCTAATTATAACATTTCCTCTGCATCTGCAATCATTGGAATGCCGGCTATTGTTGCATTATTGACAGAAGACAAGTTAATGGCAACTACATTTACGGAATATATTTAACCTGACTTTTACAAAACCACTTCCTGTCAATCATGCTGTGTTACTAAGAAATACTACTAAAAGAGGAAGGGCCACCTGAATGAGTTTAAAAGCGATGGTCATTTCTTTAATCCTATAAATGGCAATTATTTCTGGCCATTATGTATGATGTAATCTTCAATTTATTCAACCCAGCACGGAAAACGTAAATATTTTAATAATAGTACACGTACCGTGAGAAATTTCACACAGCTTTGCCTGCACAATGTTTTCTCGTGATATTCATGCTATTAATCCTAAATACCACAGTTTTCTGTGCTATTTTATCTCACATTACCTGTGCAGTTAATATATTATCTAATATTTTATTTTATTAACTTATGTATAGATTTTCTACCTCGAAAACTAATATTTAGCTGTCGACAAACTACTTGAGCATCAACATTATCCCGTGAGTCGTCACAGACAGTGCCCCATTCATTGTTGTTGCAAATCTCAACACGACAATTCCTCAGTGTCACGGTAAAGTGTCCAGAGTCACCAGACTCTCTTTTCTTTTCCGCGCTGCTTGCGTGTGCGCCTCCAGAGAGTCTGGCCCGCGAGACTACTGAGTAGCTATATCTGAATTTGTAATCTGCAAGTTTCAACTCCCTCTGAGTAGCTATATGTGACCGGATTTGGGAAAATCCGCCTAAACGCGGCAAACAATTTTTTTCAGTATCACCGGGTAAAGCCTTATGGGTCGATTATTTTCGAAAAAATTTTTATGGCAGAAATGAATAGACACCAGTTAGCTCTAGCTTATGATGCAGTTGTAAGCTCTGGCATGCTCTAGAACTCACACTAGGAGGCTAGAAACACTAGCCGGTGGGACTCATGTACGGAGAGTTGCTAAGAAATTATTGGCGGGCTTTTCACTAACAGCCGGGAAAAAACTGTAGCTAACTAATTCACTTACTATTCTACATAATTCACGTACTCACGCAATTCTCGTCATCATAGTTTCTTAAGGAGCCCTGCATTAAGCCTTTTAGACTTCTTTCAATCCACCTGTAACCGGTTTATTCCATAGTGTCCCGGAGACACGCAGTAATAGTATACGGACACAAGGCACGTCCCCTGACCTCAGCAACGCCTTTACCCGGCGTTTTTTCGAAATCAGCAATAATAAGTTTAGTAAAAATACTGAAGTGTTGTAGTGCGTAGGGCGAAGACGGTTTGTGCTACAGCTTCCAAATTAGGAGGAAGGCATCCCAAGGCCCCGTGCAGCCTACTGGTAGAATAATTTAGAAAACTTTAGATGCCGCGTTTAGCCGAGTTTTCACAAATCCGGTCACATATCATATCTCACTTTTATCCGTTATAGTAAATAAACAGATTGGAATTCCTTTTTTAATAGATTGCTAAGGCCAGTTAACGTTAATTTGAAATATCACAGGAGAAGTATATTGCCTCAGAATTTAGAATGGTATCATATCTTATTGAGATAATACCGCAACTGTCAATTAATTAGAAAGCATATATGGTACCAAATCTAAAGTAGTTGACATTTTAAACTTTTTGAAGATATTGAGTCTACAAATGTTCTAGTTAACTCACTAATACAGTTCACACCAGCATCTTCTGTATGAACACAGTTATGCAGTCCAATTGGCCGAGCGTTGCAATTAACAAGTCTGGCCTCATCTCCACTACACTGAACACGATCCAGCCATATGGAACCAGTTCCATCGATAAACCCAGAAGTTATAGCAGTTGCACCTAAAGTTAGTAAAAGCTTGAATAGTATTTGAAATTTCACTTCTAATTCTTTAGTGTTCGTAGAAAAAAATACTGTGCTATCAATAGAAACTAATGCTACATTATTTGGTCACATCGTCAAATATACTTATAATCATGTACATAAACTAGGACCTCAGTATAACGGAACTCACTTATCCAGATGACTCGATATAACGAACTGTGCAAGTTGCAAAATGTTTGCGCTTGCGCACAAACCACACTGCAAAAGCAGCTGATTTGCATTGCTGGCACAAACCCACTGCAAAAGCAGCTGTTTTGCTGCTGCACAAGCAGCTGTTTTGCTCCCACCTTCTCCATTGCTGGCATGTACAATTTGAAGTAAAATTTTTAATTAAACTCAATGAACCTCAGTATAACTAACATTTCACTATAACGAACACCCTGTGGTCCCAAAGTGTTCGGTATACTGAGGTCCTACTGTATTTGTAATTTACACAAATTTAAGAGCAATTAATCATTTTTGCCAGTAATAATACAAACTTTGATATAATCAATTTCTTATTTTTAATCAAACCTTGTAATCATAATGCTTATATATTTATCTCAGTAACTACAATTACTTGAGGTTTTTACAGTGTTTTCATTAGTAACAATTTAATATTTTTTATGCTAGAATTCAGTAATAAATTTGTTTACATATCGCAACATTTTTTTGAACACTATTAACTTTGCTTAAATGTTAATAGATGGGTTAGAAGTATCTAATAGTTTACTTTTATTAACTTATGTATACATTTTTTACCTCCAAAACTAATATTTAGCTGTCGACAAACTACTTGAGCATCAAAATTATCCCATGAGTCGTCACAGACAGTGCCCCATTCATTGTTGTTGCAAATCTCAACACGACCACTGGTTGCTGTTCCTCCTTGTAGTCTAATGTCTCCTTGGTTACATAATTCTAAAAAAATCCACATAAAGAAGAAAACAGATTAGGGGGCTAAATGAATAATTTATTATTATTATTAAAATCAATGATTAAAATCTATAACTATTTGTAAAATTTATTATTATTAGCAGGGGCTAATGTTCTCTAACCCAAAATTGCTTGTAGATGAATAATTGAAATGCTATGTAAAGCTATGTAATAGCTCCATTTCAGATAGCTACATCAAGTTACAGTATTTTTTGACTATGTCAAACTTGATACTACTTATCATTAGACATTGCGCTAACTCATTTAAAGATGTAGCAATGCACTTAAAATCATTATTTTCTTTACATTTTTAGTCAGAAAATTTTATACACTTTCTGCCTATGACTTCAGCAGAATTAAAAGAAAACTTACCCATACTCATGCAGCTGGCTCCAGCATCTTCAACATGAGTGCAGTTGTGAACTCCAATTGTGTTAGCAGTGCAGCTGATGAGGCTGCTCTCGTTCCCAATACACTGGACATCATCCAGCAAAATAGGGCCAGTGTCATCAGTGAATCCTGAGAATATGGCAACAGCTCCTACAAGAACATATTATTTTTTATGAATACCATATGATAACAATGTGCCAACTATATTTCAATTTATGGTTTATATTATTAAATAAGACTAGACATTGCATGAAGATACAAGCCTAATAGTTTCCAAGTAAATATCATAGACAGAGTAGTTCAAATACATTCGGAGTCAGATAACACTTGCATTATTTCTTTTAGCACTTGATCACACATGCGCCTCAAAATATTAATGAGAATTGCATATTGTGATCTAAAAAATTATTGATTATGTACATGTACTAGTAGTAATTTGGCTAAGTTTTGTTGCTTGAGATATCCTTAAATGCACAGCATTTAGTTCCACAGAATTATCTGTTACCTTTTAATGTGCTACATAATGTCATTTATGGTAAATGTTTTTAGCTCACTCAGGTAAATCCTCCTTTCTTCTCAATAAAAAATAATTCATTATTATTAAATTCAATCTGAAAAAAGATTACCATCATGTCTAGACTATATTCAATACTTTCATGGCTTATTCATAGTGTAATATAAACCCAATAACATTTTAATTATACTGTTAGCAGTTGTTGGGGTAACATATCCACTAACAAACGGATATGTACTTATGGGTACAGAGAGCACATATTTAATCAAGATTACCAACCCAATAGTCCTGCAAAATCTAAACATGTACATATAGCATTTATTTCTAAGTTACTAGTGTCCGTTTATATTGATTTTTTACCTTGAGAGCTAAAACCCAATTGTCTGCAGGCCACTTGAGCATCCACATTATCCCACACGTCATCACAAACTGTACCCCAGACATTGTTGTGGCAAATCTCAACACGCCCACTACTTGAGTTTCCTCCAGCAAGTCTAATGTCTCCTTGGGTGCAAGTTGCTATGGCTATTACACAAGATACATAAGTAATAAATGGATAAAAAAAACAGAATTATTATTAGCAAACCAATCACATAAAAAATCAACAACAATAGTAATTGTTCAAGCCGAATGAGGAAAGAAGTCCTACACAAACTATTTCATTTAGTCCTACACAAACTATTTCATTTTAGTTTTTACCATTGCACTTGCGCCTTGTACTCGGCGTTAAACGTCAATGTTTGGCGATCGTCGATGTTCAAGTCCGTTTTCCGTTATAATGTTTCTTAGTTACCTTTTTTGGTCATTCTTATAATTATATCTTTGTGGTCAGTTACTCGCTGTATTACATGAACTATTCTTTATTACTTTAATTAATAACCATACTTGGTGAACTATTCTCTCCTTGGCATTCTACCCATAATTTGGTCCTTCGAGCCGGATACTCCGTGGAATCTAGCTACAGAGATCCAGTAACTTTCCTTTCTACTCAGTCCAATACTTTGGTTCTACCTCTCCAATACTTGGAATTTCTTCTCCAATACTTTTGGAACTACCACTCTGATACTTCGGAATACTACACTTTTCTAAAGTTTGTATAGTTACCTAGCCCATTTGTTGCAGTTGTCATGGACTACAAACGTGCCATAGCTTCCACTAAGGGCAACGTAACCAAAGTTGCGCTTCTCGTCAAACAGCATGAATCCTTAGATCCTAAAACTCTACTGTCTCCATCTTTGGATCGTCTTCTGGTTCGTCTCACGAATGCAGAGGACCCCATGTCTGCATGTGAACAGTTTTAAGGTGGCCAGGAAATCTTCTCTGGACAAGGAAGCACAAACATCAAGATGAACACATTTTGTGAACATACAAACAAATATGACATAATAGCATTTGATCAACACAGGCTTCCTGGTGTAGCCCTGTTTTAAGGTGAAGGGGCCGGCAAAATCTATTCCAACGTTCACAAAGGGTGGCACTGGAGTAGTTCTTCTGCTAAGTAGGAGGCCCATGTGTCGTCAAGGTCTGTCCATAGGCTCGTTGACAGTTGGAGCAGGATCTGGAAATCATCTTGAGAGTGTTGCGCAGTCCCGGAATACAGTAGGTGTGACCCAGGATGGAGGCGAATGCAGAGATGCCTGGTTGTCCATACGTCTGGTGGAGTGTCTTGAGAAGGATAATGGTCAGTCGAGATTTCGTTGAGAGCAGAATGAGGTGGAAAGGCTGTGATTCATCTGTCTTCTTTCTGACTCCACTGGTGACCAGGAGTAGGCCATTTTGGGAGATGTCCACTATGTAGTGTCTGAGACTGTGTCCTCGTGGGAGTGGCTTCCCCTGCTGGATGAGCGAGAAGACACCAGCAAGGGACGCCCGTTGAGACAACTTGAGGATTGTCTTGGCTCGTCGTGTCTCTGACGATTGGAGAACTGGTAGGACACAACGTTTTGTCTTGTTTTCTGGGCGTTGTGGAGAAATCGGAGATCCAACCCATTGCCCTTGTCCTGTGATGGAATGATGAGAATCTGTTGGCTAGATTCGTCTGGAATTCCATCTCCTACCTGTCACGTTCACATGAGACTGTCAGGCTGGAGACTGGAGGGGCAGGGTTGGAGGTGTCCCTTGGAGTGGCAGAAACGGCCAGGAGTCTGGAGGGAGTTTCAGCCATGGCGGCCCAAGCCACCAGAATTTGGAGGAGAGGAGTTCCTGAGGAGAAAGTCCAATAGGTAAGTTGATTTATAATGTGTGTGCTAAGGTAAGCTAATGATTGTTGATTTGTGTTGATAGTGTAAGTGATAATTGTTATTGTAGATTGTTCTCCTGTGGCTGACTTGTTTGGTCCTCCACTGTTGTGGAGCGACCCGAACAGACTGGGGGGGCGAGGGGTTGGAAGGCTTAGCGTCTTCCATGAAAGGAATTAAGTGAACTGTGGCCCTCTGCAACTTCCTGCCGTTGCATAGCACCTCCACGACCCGCGTGATGCCGTCATCCCCGGGAAGGGTTCTTGTGATTCTGGCCAAGGGCCACTGCCTGTAAGACAGAGAGTCCTCCCGAAGAAATACAACGTCTCCTGTCTTGAACTGTCGAAGTCGCTTAATATTCCAGACATGTCTCTGTTGTAAAGACTGTAAGTTTGATGTCTTCCACTGGTGCCAGAATTCTTGTGACAGACGTTGTATCAATTGCCACCTCCGAAGTGTTGACAGTTTTAATTGTGATGCTTGCAGGGTGGGTGGGGCTACCATGGGTCGTCCTATGAGGAAGTGCCCAGGTGTTAGAGCCAGATCATCTGGATCCGTTGATTCAAGTGGAGTGATGGGGCGTGAATTCAGCACAGCTTCAATTTCCACTAGTATGCTTGAGAGTTCGTCCGTCCGCAGAAGGTGTGACTGAATGAGTTTCCGCATCAGCCGCTTCATGTTTTTCACGGCTGCTTCCCAGAGTCCTCCCATGTGGTTCTCCTAAGCTCTGGCGGAGAGTATCTCAACTCAGGGGAAAACCTCGTCGAATTCGATCGAACGAACGTGAAGTGAAGGGACGAGTTGCGCGAAGTGATGACTTGTGATGATGATCACGATGATGGACTAATGAAGACAATTGCTGCTGTGGCGTAGTCAAACAAACGAACAATCGACTTGGACTGATTGATAAACAATGCACTATCACTCTGATTAGTCTAGCTGCAAGCTTACAAACAAATTTCTAACAAACTGCTAGGTGAACGAACGAAATAGAATATTAGGAAGCTGCGAGACAAACGATACGAATAGTGTGTTAGATAGATACTGAAAGAGCTGCTGGGCTCTGCATGACTGCTAGGTCTGGAACTTCGATATCAGATGGTGTGAGCTAGGTCACTGATCTTCCTTACCAAGACCACAATGGTCCGGCTCGAAGGACCAATGTTCAGGGGGCGTAAAGTCCTGAGCTCAATTAGGGGTGACAATATTACACTATCAAGATTCATTAATTATGTTAATTTATTCTATATTATATTCTTGGTAAGTGTATTTCAGTTCACACAAAAATTGAAAAACTTTAATAATTATGTGATTGAGATATTAATTATGTTACTGTATTTCATATTACATTCTTTACAAATGCATTTCAGTTCACACAAATCACAGTAAGTACACATTAGAGCTTGATGAGAAGAATATAAACTCGTGTCATCAAAGTCTTCAAATAGTATCTCTCGTCTGCATTTGGTTGTGTTCCGACAATAATCCTTCATTTGTTCTGACACATGCAACCCTATACTTGTTTTATTATATAGAATAGCTTTGGTGTGTAATCCATTCCTTCCACCTCTTCCAGTTTCCTGAATGTATGCCTCAATGTCACTGGGTGGACCGCAATGAATTATTCTTTGAACTTTATAACAGTTCAGACCCATACCAAAAGCAATTGTGGCTATAACAAGTCGAAGAGTACTTTTTTCCTTAGTAAATTCATTTATTATCAAAGGTTTAACATCAGGGTGGGTACAAGAAGAAAACATATCAAATAAACGGTGCTTTGGATGATCTGGAGCACCAGGTGGTTCAGTTGATAGTTCAGCCATTCTGGCCTTCATAAATAAATAACATAGGTGCCAACTGTCCCGGATCATCCGGGACAGTCCAAGAATTATCACTGTGTCATGAGGAAAGTGCACAGTAGCTCTGCAGGCTAGTGAAGCAGTAGGCCTTTGGGTATTTACTTTTAGCTGTGCTAGCCAGCTGGCTGTCTAGACCTAATCAAAGCTACTAGTAACCACACTAACTATAAACATGCCACAAGTAAAAGGCTAAAGCTAGCTGCTACAGCAAAATTGCTGTAGCTCGCTTTATTTGCATGTGCCTGATATATTGTAATTTTAAACTTTTGCATAGATGATGTCATTAAAAATTATGTCATTGTTGGTGTGCTATTTGGGTGTGGCCAGGGTGTGGTTTTTGTCCCTGAAATAGATTCTGGAAAGTTAGCACCTATGAAAAACAGGTGGGAAACATCATCAAAAATCTGACAAAAACCAGTACTCTATCAATTGCAGTTCGCTGCTGTAACAGTTGTTCAGCGATAACTGAGAAGGTTTCTTCTAATGTTCCAGGTCGTTTATGGACGATGTACTTTATATTTGGTTTATTTGGAGATTCAGATACGATGAAAGGCTTATGCATCCCCAAAACATTGCAAATAGCTTTCCTGGTTGTCTTAGTGGCAGTAGCTGTTAGTGCCATACAGTGGACATGATCAGGAATTAAACGTCTCACTTCTCCCAAGTTTGAGAACTCTTTACGAAACTCGGTACCCCTAAAGAATAAGTATAAAGAAAATTACAATCATTACTGTGAATATCAATGATGTAGTTTGAATGAAAAAATACAAAGTCATTTCAATTGCTTACCAATGTTTTACACAGTGGGCTTCATCCACAATATATCCAGCAAGTTGCTCTTGGAACACTTTAGAGTGTAGCACATCTCGCCAGTCTAATTCTGTCAGTCAGCATTCTGGACTGAAAAATAAAACTTGAAATTTTCCATCCTTTATCTCTTCAATAACAGGGGCAAGAGCACTTCCAACATACACAGCTTTTACACCTGTTGTATGCAAAATATCTACTTGATCTTGCATGACAGCAATTATTGGACTAACGACTAGTACCATTGAGTCACACCTTCCTCGAATAAAATTGAAGATATAAGGCAAAATCATATAACAAAGTGATTTTCCTGACCCCGTAGGAAGACTGACAAAAACATCTTTGCCCTTCAGGAATTCCCTTATTGCCAGCTCCTGTCCCTCTCTCAACCTAGTATAACCAAGCAGCTTTGAAGCCTCACTAATCGCTCTGGAAACTAACTCATAACAACTTACTTTCTGCACCATACCGCCGTACAACAAATGGAATTACAACCGGCTGACTTTTATGCGCGTGCAATAAAATACGTCAGCCACCTACCAATTTACCCTCAGAAATGCGTGGGAAACATTCCTCAGTGTCACGGTAAAGTGTCCAGAGTCACCAGACTCTCTTTTCTTTTCCGCGCCGCTTGCGCGCGCGCCTCCAGAGAGTCTGGCTCGCGAGACTACTGAGTAGCTATAGCTGAATTTGTAATCTGCAAGTTTCAACTCCCTCTGAGTAGCTATATCATATCTCACTTTTATTCGTTATAGTAAATAAACAGACTGGAAATCCTTTTTTAATAGATTGCTAAGGCCAGTCAACGTTAATTTGAAATGTCACAGGAAATGTATATTGCCTCAGAATTTAGAATGGTATCATATCTTATTGAGATAATACCGCAACTGTTAATTAATTAGAATGCATATATGGTACCAAATCTAAAGTAGTTGACATTGTTTAAACTTTTTGAAGATATTGAGTCTACAAATGTTCTAGTTAACTCACTAATACAGTTCACTCCAGCATCTTCTGTATGAACACAGTTATGCAGTCCAATTGGCCAAGCATTGCAATTAACAAGTCTGGCCTCATCTCCACTACACTGAACATGATTCAGCCATATGGAACCAGTTCCATCGATAAACCCAGAAGTTATAGCAGTTGCACCTAAAGTTAGAAAAAGCTTGAATAGTATTTGAAATTTCACTTCTAATTCTTTAGTGTTCGTAGAAAAAAATACTGTGCTATCAATAGAAACTAATGCTACATTATTTGGTCACATTGTCAAATATACTTATAATCATGTACATAAACTAGGACCTCAGTATAACGGAACACACTTATCCGGATAACTCGATATAACGAACTGTGCAAGTTGCAAAATGTTTGCGCTTGCGCGCAAACCACACTGCAAAAGCAGCTGATTTGCTCCCACCAGTCTCCATTGCTGGCACAAACCCACTGCAAAAGCAGCTGTTTTGCTGCTGCACAAGCAGCTGTTTTGCTCCCACTGGTTTCCATTGCTGGCATGTACAATTTGAAGTAAAAAATTTCATTAAACTCAATGAACCTCAGTATAACGAACATTTCACCATAATGAACACCCTGTGGTCCCAAAGTGTTCGGTGTACTGAGGTCCTACTGTATTTGTAATTTACACAAATTTAAGAGCAATTAATCATTTTTGCCAGTAATAATACAAACTTTGATATAATCAATTTCTTATTTTTAATCAAACCTTGTAATCATAATGCTTATATATTTATCTCAGTAACTACAATTACTTGAGGTTATTACAGTATTTTCATTAGTAACAATTTAATATTTTTTACGCTAGAATTCAGTAATAAATTTCTTTACATATCGCAACATTTTTTTGAAAACTATTAACTTGGCTTAAATGTTAATAGATGGGTTAGAAGTATCTAATATTATACTTTTATTAACTTATGTATACATTTTTTACCTCCAAAACTAATATTTAGCTGTCGACAAACTACTTGAGCATCAACATTATCCCATGAGTCGTCACAGACAGTGCCCCATTCATTGTTGTTGCAAATCTCAACACGACCACTAGTTGCTGTTCCTCCTTGTAGTCTAATGTCTCCTTGGTTACATAATTCTAAAAAAATCCACATAAAGAAGAAAACAGAATAGGGGGCTAATAAAAACTCCATCCTACCATAACTCTATGGGCTCTAATATAGGCGTCACATCTAGTAGACTCATGAATGGCCTTATCATGGCTCGAGTATCTGACTGCTATCACTCAACTTGTGAGGAACCATCATTGCATACTGTTGATTACGCAATCTCTCAATAGTTTGTGGCCAGACGACGGGAAGTAAATTACAACTACTTTTATAGGATGTTACTTACCTCACTTTTACAAACCTCTTCTTGTACAATTATGCTGTGCTACTAAGAAATTCTACTTAAAGAGGAACAATCCATAAGTCAGCAGTCCAAGATAGTACAATTAATGTAAATACAAGAAGTGCTACATGGAGTACATTCCATGGTATAATATTTAACCACAAATTTTCTTTGTTGCAAGGTGTAGCTCAAGTTCCTACTCCTGATCAATCATATTTTGATATATCAGCCTCAGCAGTCATCCTTAATTAAGAAAGGTTCTTGAATACTCAAAGGGAATGCAAGATTGACCTAGTTCCCTGAGGCCGAAGGAAGACCTGGACCTAAAAAACCCCACTACGATAAGGTTCACGAATATTTCCCAGACACCAGGTATGAATTATGAGAAAGAAGAAGAGCAACTCTATCCAGAAAGTGTAAATATAAAGTCTCAAAGTGCTCAAAATTTAGTTACACTTTGCAACTGATAAAGAAAATTTGTGTTTAAACAATTGTACACTGAAATGTGCTAATTATAATATTTCCCCTGCATCTGCAATCATTGGAATGCCGGCTATTGTTGCATTATTGACAGAAGACAAGTTAATGGCAACTACATTTACGGAATATATTTTACCTGACTTTTACAAAACCAGTTCCTGTCAATCATGCTGTGTTACTAAGAAATACTACTAAAAGAGGAAGGGCCACTTGAATGAGTTTAAAAGCGATGGTCATTTCTTTAATCCTATAAATGGCTATTAGTTCTGGCCATTATGTATGATGTAATCTTCAATTTATTCGACCCAGCACGGAAAACGTAAATATTTTAATAATAGTACACGTACCGTGAGAAATTTCACACAGCTTTGCCTGCACAATGTTTTCTCGTGATATTCATGCTATTAATCCTAAATACCACAGTTTTCTGTGCTATTTTATCTCACATTACCTGTGCAGTTAATATATTATCTAACATTTTATTTTATTAACTTATGTATAGATTTTCTACCTCGAAAACTAATATTTAGCTGACGACAAACTATTTGAGCATCAACATTATCCCGTGAGTCGTCACACACAGTGCCCCATTCATTGTTGTTGCAAATCTCAACACAACCATTCCTCAGTGTCACGGTAAAGTGTCCAGAGTCACCAGACTCTCTTTTCTTTTCCGCGCCGCTTGCACGTGCGCCTCCAGAGAGTCTGGCCCACGAGACTACTGAGTAGCTATATCTGAATTTGTAATCTGCAAGTTTCAACTCCCTCTGAGTAGCTATATGTGACCGGATTTGGGAAAATCCGCCTAAACGCGGCAAACAAATTTTTTCAGTATCACCGGGTAAAGCCTTATGGGTCGATTTTTTGGAAAAAAATTTTATGGCAGAAATGAATAGACACCAGTTAGCTCTAGCTTATGACGCAGTTGTAAGCTCTGGCGTGCTCTAGAACTCACACTAGGAGACTAGAAACACTAGCCGGTTGGACTCATGTACGGAGAGTTGCTAAGAAATTATTGGCGGGCTTTTCACTAACAGCCGGGAAAAAACTGTAGCTAACTAATTCATTTACTATTCTACATAATTCACGTACTGACGCAATTCTCGTCATCATAGTTTGTTAAGGAGCCCTGCATTAAGCCTTTCAGACTTCTTTCAATCCACCATTAACCGGTTTATTCCATAGTGTCCCGGAGACACGCAGTAATAGTATACGGACACAAGGCACGTCCCCTGACCTTAGCAACGCCTTTACCCGCGTTTTGTTCGAAATCAGCAATAATAAGTTTAGTAAAAATACTGAAGTGTTGTAGTGCGTAGGGCGAAGACGGCTTGTGCTACAGCTTCCAAATTAGGAGGAAGGCATCCCAAGGCCCCGTGCAGCCTACTGGTAGAATAATTTAGAAAACTTTAGATGCCGCGTTTAGCCGGGTTTTCACAAATCCGGTCACATATCATATCTCACTTTTATCCGTTATAGTAAATAAACAGATTGGAATTCCTTTTTTATAGATTGCTAAGGCCAGTCAACGTTAATTTGAAATATCACAGGAGAAGTATATTGCCTCAGAATTTAGAATGGTATCATATCTTATTGAGATAATACCGCAACTGTCAATTAATTAGAAAGCATATATGGTACCAAATCTAAAGTAGTTGACATTGTTTAAACTTTTTGAAGATATTGAGTCTACAAATGTTCTAGTTAACTCACTAATACAGTTCACTCCAGCATCTTCAGTATGAACACAGTTATGCAGTCCAATTGGCCGAGCGTTGCAATTAACAAGTCTGGCCTCATCTCCACTACACTGAACACGATCCAGCCATATGGAACCAGTTCCATCGATAAACCCAGAAGTTATAGCAGTTGCACCTAAAGTTAGTAAAAGCTTGAATAGTATTTGAAATTTCACTTCTAATTCTTTAGTGTTCGTAGAAAAAAATACTGTGCTATCAATAGAAACTAATGCTACATTATTTGGTCACATTGTCAAATATACTTATAATCATGTACATAAACTAGGACCTCAGTATAACGGAACTCACTTATCCAGATGACTCGATATAACGAACTGTGCAAGTTGCAAAATGTTTGTGCTTGCGCACAAACCACACTGCAAAAGCAGCTGATTTGCATTGCTGGCACAAACCCACTGCAAAAGCAGCTGTTTTGCTGCTGCACAAGCAGCTGTTTTGCTCCCACCTTCTCCATTGCTGGCATGTACAATTTGAAGTAAAAATTTTAATTAAACTCAATGAACCTCAGTATAACTAACATTTCACTATAACGAACACCCTGTGGTCCCAAAGTGTTCGGTATACTGAGGTCCTACTGTATTTGTAATTTACACAAATTGAAGAGCAATTAATCATTTTTGCCAGTAATAATACAAACTTTGATATAATCAATTTCTTATTTTTAATCAAACCTTGTAATCATAATGCTTATATATTTATCTCAGTAACTACAATTACTTGAGGTTTTTACAGTGTTTTCATTAGTAACAATTTAATATTTTTTATGCTAGAATTCAGTAATAAATTTGTTTACAAATCGCAACATTTTTTTGAACTCTATTAACTTTGCTTAAATGTTAATAGATGGGTTAGAAGTATCTAATAGTTTACTTTTATTAACTTATGTATACATTTTTTACCTCCAAAACTAATATTTAGCTGTCGACAAACTACTTGAGCATCAAAATTATCCCATGAGTCGTCACAGACAGTGCCCCATTCATTGTTGTTGCAAATCTCAACACGACCACTGGTTGCTGTTCCTCCTTGTAGTCTAATGTCTCCTTGGTTACATAATTCTAAAAAAATCCACATAAAGAAGAAAACAGATTAGGGGGCTAAATGAATAATTTATTATTATTATTAAAATCAATGATTAAAATCTATAACTATTTGTAAAATTTATTATTATTAGCAGGGGCTAATGTTCTCTAACCCAAAATTGCTTGTAGATGAATAATTGAAATGCTATGTAAAGCTATGTAATAGCTCCATTTCAGATAGCTACATCAAGTTACAGTATTTTTTGACTATGTCAAACTTGATACTACTTATCATTAGACATTGCGCTAACTCATTTAAAGATGTAGCAATGCACTTAAAATCATTATTTTCTTTACATTTTTAGTCAGAAAATTTTATACACTTTCTGCCTATGACTTCAGCAGAATTAAAAGAAAACTTACCCATACTCATGCAGCTGGCTCCAGCATCTTCAACATGAGTGCAGTTGTGAACTCCAATTGTGTTAGCAGTGCAGCTGATGAGGCTGCTCTCGTTCCCAATACACTGGACATCATCCAGCAAAATAGGGCCAGTGTCATCAGTGAATCCTGAGAATATGGCAACAGCTCCTACAAGAACATATTATTTTTTATGAATACCATATGATAACAATGTGCCAACTATATTTCAATTTATGGTTTATATTATTAAATAAGACTAGACATTGCATGAAGATACAAGCCTAATAGTTTCCAAGTAAATATCATAGACAGAGTAGTTCAAATACATTCGGAGTCAGATAACACTTGCATTATTTCTTTTAGCACTTGATCACACATGCGCCTCAAAATATTAATGAGAATCGCAAATTGTGATCTAAAAAATTATTGATTATGTACATGTACTAGTAGTAATTTGGCTAAGTTTTGTTGCTTGAGATATCCTTAAATGCACAGCATTTAGTTCCACAGAATTATCTGTTACCTTTTAATGTGCTACATAATGTCATTTATGGTAAATGCTTTTAGCTCACTCAGGTAAATCCTCCTTTCTTCTCAATAAAAAATAATTCATTATTATTAAATTCAATCTGAAAAAAGATTACCATCATGTCTAGACTATATTCAATACTTTCATGGCTTATTCATTGTGTAATATAAACCCAATAAAATTTTAATTATACTGTTAGCAGTTGTTGGGGTAACATATCCACTAACAAACGGATATGTACTTATGGGTACAGAGAGCACATATTTAAACAAGATTACCAACCCAATAGTCCTGCAAAATCTAAACATGTACATATAGCATTTATTTCTAAGTTACTAGTGTCCGTTTATATTGATTTTTTACCTTGAGAGCTAAAACCCAATTGTCTGCAGGCCACTTGAGCATCCACATTATCCCACAAGTCATCACAAACTGTACCCCAGACGTTGTTGTGGCAAATCTCAACACGCCCACTACTTGAGTTTCCTCCAGCAAGTCTAATGTCTCCTTGGGTGCAAGTTGCTATGGCTATTACACAAGATACATAAGTAATAAATGGATAAAAAAAACAGAATTATTATTAGCAAACCAATCACATAAAAAATCAACAACAATAGTAATTGTTCAAGCCGAATGAGGAAAGAAGTCCTACACAAACTATTTCATTTAGTCCTACACAAACTATTTCATTTTAGTCTTTACCATTGCACTTGCGCCTTGTACTCGGCGTTAAACGTCGATGTTTGGCAATCGTCGATGTTCAAGTCCGTTTTCCGTTATAATGTTTCTTAGTTACCTTTTTTGGTCATTCTTATAATTATATCTTTGTGGTCAGTTACTCGCTGTATTACATGAACTATTCTTTATTACTTTAATTAATAACCATACTTGGTGAACTATTCTCTCCTTGGCATTCTACCCATAATTTGGTCCTTCGAGCCGGATACTCCGTGGAATCTAGCTACAGAGATCCAGTAACTTTCCTTTCTACTCAGTCCAATACTTTGGTTCTACCTCTCCAATACTTTGGAATTTCTTCTCCAATACTTTTGGAACTACCACTCTGATACTTCGGAATACTACACTTTTCTAAAGTTTGTATAGTTACCTAGTCCATTTGTTACAGTTGTCATGGACTACAAACGTGCCATAGCTTCCGCTAAGGGCAACGTAACCAAAGTTGCGCTTCTCGTCAAACAGCATGAATCCTTAGATCCTAAAACTCTACTGTCTCCATCTTTGGATCGTCTTCTGGTTCGTCTCACGAATGCAGAGGACCCCTTGTCTGCATGTGAACCGTTTTAAGGTGGCCAGGAAATCTTCTCTGGACAAGGAAGCACAAACATCAAGATGAACACATTTTGTGAACATACAAACAAATATGACATAATAGCATTTGATCAACACAGGCTTCCTGGTGTAGCCCTGTTTTAAGGTGAAGGGGTCGGCAAAATCTATTCCAACGTTCACAAAGGGTGGCACTGGAGTAGTTCTTCTGCTAAGTAGGAGGCCCATGTGTCGTCAAGGTCTGTCCGTAGGCTCGTTGACAGTTGGAGCAGGATCTGGAAATCTTCTTGAGAGTGTTGCGCAGTCCCGGAATACAGTAGGTGTGACCCAGGATGGAGGCGAATGCAGAGATGCCTGGTTGTCCATACGTCTGGTGGAGTGTCTTGAGAAGGATAATGGTCAGTCGAGATTTCGTTGAGAGCAGAATGAGGTGGAAAGGCTGTGATTCATCTGTCTTCTTTCTGACTCCACTGGTGACCAGGAGTAGGCCATCTTGGGAGATGTCCACTATGTAGTGTCTGAGACTGTGTCCTCGTGGGAGTGGCTTCCCCTGCTGGATGAGCGAGAAGACACCAGCAAGGGATTCCCGTTGAGACAACTTGAGGATTGTCTTGGCTCGTCGTGTCTCTGACGATTGGAGAACTGGTAGGACACAACGTTTTGTCTTGTTTTCTGGGCGTTGTGGAGAAATCGGAGATCCAACCCATTGCCCTTGTCCTGCGATGGAATGATGAGAATCTGTTGGCTAGATTCGTCTGGAATTCCATCTCCTACCTGTCACGTTCACATGAGACTGTCAGGCTGGAGACTGGAGGGGCAGGGTTGGAGGTGTTCTCTCTGTATCTGACTGCTATCACTCAACTTGTGAGGAACCATCATTGCATACTGTTGATTACGCAATCTCTCAATAGTTTGTGGCCAGACGACGGGAAGTAAATTACAACTACTTTAATAGGATGTTACTTACCTCACTTTTACAAACCTCTTCTTGTACAATTATGCTGTGCTACTAAGAAATTCTACTTAAAGAGGAACAATCCATAAGTCAGCAGTCCAAGATAGTACAATTAATGTAAATACAAGAAGTGCTACATGGAGTACATTCCATGGTATAATAATTAACCACAAATTTTCTTTGTTGCAAGGTGTAGCTCAAGTTCCTACTCCTGATCAATCATATTTTGATATATCAGCCTCAGCAGTCATCCTTAATTAAGATAGGTTCTTGAATACTCAAAGGGAATGCAAGATTGACCTAGTTCCCTGAGGCCGAAGGAAGACCTGGACCTAAAAAACCCCTCTACGATAAGGTTCACGAATATTTCCCAGACACCAGGTATGAATTATGAGAAAGAAGAAGAGCAACTCTATCCAGAAAGTGTAAATATAAAGTCTCAAAGTGCTCAAAATTTAGTTACACTTTGCAACTGATAAAGAAAATTTGTGTTTAAACAATTGTACACTGAAATGTGCTAATTATAACATTTCCTCTGCATCTGCAATCATTGGAATGCCGGCTATTGTTGCATTATTGACAGAAGACAAGTTAATGGCAACTACATTTACGGAATATATTTTACCTGACTTTTACAAAACCACTTCCTGTCAATCATGCTGTGTTACTAAGAAATACTACTAAAAGAGGAAGGGCCACCTGAATGAGTTTAAAAGCGATGGTCATTTCTTTAATCCTATAAATGGCTATTAGTTCTGGCCATTATGTATGATGTAATCTTCAATTTATTCAACCCAGCACGGAAAACGTAACTATTTTAATAATAGTACACGTACCGTGAGAATTTTCACACAGCTTTGCCTGCACAATGTTTTCTCGTGATATTCATGCTATTAATCCTAAATACCACAGTTTTCTGTGCTATTTTATCTCACATTACCTGTGCAGTTAATATATTATCTAACATTTTATTTTATTAACTTATGTATAGATTTTCTACCTCGAAAACTAATATTTAGCTGTCGACAAACTATTTGAGCATCAACATTATTCCGTGAGTCGTCACAGACAGTGCCCCATTCATTGTTGTTGCAAATCTCAACACGACCATTCCTCAGTGTCACGGTAAAGTGTCCAGAGTCACCAGACTCTCTTTTCTTTTCCGCGCCGCTTGCACGTGCGCCTCCAGAGAGTCTGGCCCGCGAGACTACTGAGTAGCTATATCTGAATTTGTAATCTGCAAGTTTCAACTCCCTCTGAGTAGCTATATGTGACCGGATTTGGGAAAATCCGCCTAAACGCGGCAAACAATTTTTTTCAGTATCACCGGGTAAAGCCTTATGGGTCGATTATTTTCGAAAAAACTGTAGCTAACTAATTCACTTAATGATTCTACATAATTCACGCACTGACGCAATTCTCGTCATCAGTAGTTCTTCAGGGAGCCCTGCATTAAGCCTTTTAGACGTCTTTCAATCCGCCTGTAACCGGTTCATTCCATAGTGTCCCGGAGACACGCAGTAATAGTATACGGACACAAGGCACGCCCCCTGACCTAGCAACGCCTTTACCCGGCGTTTTTTTTTCGAAATCAGCAATAATAAGTTTAGCAAAAATACTGAAGTGTTGTAGTGCGTAGGGCGAAGACGGCTTGTGCTACAGCTTCCAAATTAGGAGGAAGGCATCCCAAGGCCCCGTGCAGCCTACTGGTAGAATAATTTAGAAAACTTTAGATGCCGCGTTTAGCCGGGTTTTCA
>WLWD01002345.1_pt1 | contig 28152 bp, 23 predicted proteins | sample 6712731 | NCBI WGS metagenome assembly WLWD01 (sample SAMN12718690, study PRJNA576275) | sponge metagenome | isolation source: marine sponge | host: Mycale hentscheli | place: New Zealand: South Island, Marlborough, Capsize Point | collected 2014-11-01
GGGGACTGAGAATTGGGTGTGGGAAGTTAGGGGGAGAAGCTTTTCTCTCCCCCCCCCTCCCCCCCTCTCTCCCTTCCCCACCAGCTTGAATCCTGGTTACTCTTTGTGTGTGTGTACTTTTTGTGTGTGTTTGTTTCATTAGTTCTGCATGCAGCACATGTAATAAGTGTGTATGTGAGTATTTTGTACGTGTGTATGTGTGCTAGTTGTATACATATGTGTGTGTGTGTATGTAGGGCAGTTGAAGATAAGAACATAGGTCCACTGGTGAAGACTATCATGACCAGGTGTATCCACTGTACCAGATGTATTAGGTAAGGATGGGTGTACAACAGTATACAGTAAAGTCACTAGTACGCCTTTCTTTAAGGCAATTTAAAGGTGTGGCTGACTGCTAATAAGCATGGTAAAAATGTGTACTGGGATTAGATTAATTGAAGAATTAAGTGTGTTTTATGGGTAAAAAGCAGCTTGGGCAGAAATGTGTAATATATAGTCATCAAATCTGTGACTGGGTATCCTTTGATGACTCCCACATGGTTGACTTGATGTACTCGGGTGTTAGTTGCTATATTGTTACTAGGTGTACTAACTTGGTAAGTGTGCACTATTTTTTGCCTTTAGCCATTTCTGCGAAAATGCTGATAAACAAAGTTGCTAGTGGCAACTGGGCATGCGTAAACGGGATCTAAAATAGTTAGAGCATGCACGCTTAGGTACTGGTGGATTCAGTGCACTAAATCCACCAGTACCTAAGCGCTTATGCTCTAACTATTACTTGGTCTGCTTTTTTTAATTATAATTATTATTCCCATTGAATTTTGTGAGGAGTTCTGAAACAGAATCTTTTTGAGGACCAGTGTTTAAACCACTTTAGCTTGAGCTTATGAATGGTGGAATCCTAGAGGTGCGACAGCTTCTGTTTTTATTGTGCCAATTCATTTTAAACAGTGTATATATAATGTGTACATATTTCAGTTATTGAACAGAATATACTGGCAAACTTGCTGAACATATTAAAGTTACTCAGTTATTGAGTCAGTGGTGTAGGAAAATGTTTTTGTAAAGGGAAAGGTGCTCCAGCCACCAAAGCCCCTCCCCCTCCTCTTCCCTACTTCACTTTACAGACTTGTTTTGTTAGAGGGTGTGTCCTTGTGAGCCACAATTATATTAGGGCAATTTTAACTGGTAAAGGGTTTCAATTTTCAAATCTATGCAACTACGTACCACAGATTTTTGTGACTTGAAAATTGTGTTAATATATGACATACATGCTTTTTATGTGCTTGTTCATGTAATGCACATGTAAATGTCACTTATCCTGCTTGCTTATGGCTGGTAGTGTCTTTATTTATGGTGTACTGTGTGTGTGTGTGTGTGTGTGTGTGTGTGTGTGTATTAGGTTTGGTAATGAAGTGGCAGGTGTGGAGGATTTGGGGACTACTGGTAGAGGAGGAGACATGCAAGTGGGGACTTATATTGAGAAGATGTTCAGATCAGAACTTTCTGGCAATGTCATTGGTGGGTTAGTTAATAATTGATGAGTTAGTCAAGGCATTGGCAAGCTAATTAACGCATTAGTGTGTTAGTTGATGCATTAGTGTGTTAGTTGATGCATTAGTGTGTTAGTTGATGCAATGGAGTTGATATGTTGATCTACTTCATGAAATGTGGCAACTTTAGAGCAATATTATAAGAATCAGACAGAAAAAAATAGCAAAGAGACAGTAACATCGTTACCAGATTTCATATGCTATGTTTCAAATCTCCATTTTCTCTTTCAAATATATATGTGTGTGTTCATGTGTGTTAGCTAAGCAAATGTCCATTTGTAGTCATGGTTCGTGTTCTTGACAAATTATTTACAAAATACCGAGTAAAGTTTTTATGTGTTTTGTAAGTGTATTACGTAGTGTTTTTGTTTATTATTACTATTATTATTATTATTATTATTATTATTATTATTATTATTATTATTATTATTATTAATTTAGATCTCTGTCCAGTTGGTGCCCTGACTTCAAAGCCTTACTCCTTCACTGCTAGGCCTTGGGAGCTCAGGTTTGTACTGTGATACTAACACCATGATAAGTGTGTGTACACATGTGTTTTTGATGATGCTGTACCCAATATCATATTTAGTGTTTATTCTGTGTGTGTGGATGTGTGTGTGTGTGTGTGTGTGTGTGTGTGTGTGTGTGTGTGCAGGAGGACAGATTCCATAGATGTCCATGATGCAGTTGGATGTAACATTGTAGTGAACACTCGGGGTGGGGAAGTCATGAGGATACTACCGAGAGTAGCCGAGGACATTAATGAGGAATGGATTTCTGACAAGACTAGGCAAGTGTGGGGTGGTTGGTTGGAGTGTAGAAATGTGTAGTTATTGGTGAGTGAGTGAAGCGAGCTAGACACTATGCATGAGTAACAAATTGAGAATCGGGGATATTTGTATTTGTGTGTGGACGTACGTATGCCATTTTGTACTTTGACCCTCGCATTTTTGTGTTCACTTGGTGGCCAACCCCTACCCTATACTCCACTAAATGGAATCCTTTGATTTATCAATCTTTACCCATATCATTCATTGTGTACCCCTTTGAATTAGGATGTGTCGGGCATATCTGATTTTTATTGTGGATGCAGTTAAGTCTTACAAACTTAGGAGTTCATTTCTATTGGAATTAGCGGCAGTGGTACATAAGTTTTCTGGCTAATTTGCTGTTTGTTATAGTTATAGCCCTACGCAACAGTATTGTTCTTACGTGAAAATCCATTGCTATAGTCAAGTTTATGAAAGTAAGTCTTATATTGGTATATCCAGTGAACAAGTGTGTGCAAAGGTGTAGAGTGTTATAGTTACTGCTTAGCTAAAGAATAGCACCAAGTAAACAACTACCAAATAAACATATTGGTTGCATTTACACAGTCTTTTCGGCTACTGCAATAGTAAGCAAGTCATCATTTAGAGTAAGACTATAAACTGTGCGGTAATTCCTTAGAAATGCATGTTGTTGTTGTTGTTGGTTGTTGTTTTTTTTGTTGTTTTTTTTTTGTTGTTTTTTTCCAATGGCATTGAAACCCCTTACCTTATATGTATGTCGTTTACAAACTCAGCCGATTTTTTGTAACTGAAGTGCTTTTTGTTAGGAGCACAGGTCATTTAGATGTTAGCTATCATTACTATGGTCAATAGCTACTTTAAACTAGGTGAACAGGATCTAAGACTTTAACTTCGGGCAAATTAAATGAATGTAGCCGTATTGTTACTTTTGTAAAGGCCAAAATTCAACTTTTTCATATTCTACCTTGTTTGATCATATTATTTGTACACAATGGCTTGCTTGACATTTGTGCTGAACCACATCACTAGTTTTAATTTGCTGGATTTGTACATGTGTAGTTATCGAGAAAAAAATTTTTTTTTGTGGGTATGTCGTGAGCTAAAGTTATTTCATTGATGAGAAATTACTACACTCGTAAATTGAACTAAAGCTTTATGATACGTCACATATCATCCTGTACTACTTGTGTACTTACTGATTTTAGTTCTGACTTCACTGAATGTTTGTTGGGCTAGTTTGCTCATCATTTGTGTCTACTACTAGTTGGTATGAAGTCTACATCATCCCCATGTGCAGGTTTGCTTACGACGGTTTGAAACGTCAGAGACTGACGGAGCCTTTGGTTCGCTTGGAGGGAGAGGACCAGCTCACACCTGCCACCTGGGAGGAGGCACTCTATGTCACTTCACAGAGGGTGAGAAGAGTGTGTGTGTGTGTGTGTGTGTGTGTGTGTGTGTGTGTGTGTGTGTGCGTGTGTGTGTGTGTGTGTGTGTGCGTGGTGGCTGTATGGTGTAGTAGTTGTGTCCTTGGCTCCACTCCACTCTGGCATTTTTTTCATCTAGTTTTCTATCTGCCTCCCACCAGCCCCACCAGTCCACATAGCTGAGGGACCTGGCATTTGCTGGGGTACAAATTCAAGGCCTTTTCTCATGAAACAGCAATGGTCCAGGTGGGACTTTGGGTGCCCACACCACTTGCTGTGAGGAAAGGCCTGTTCTCCTGTGAGTTCCTAGCCCGGCTACAGGAGCTTTGCTTGCATGGCTCACAGTGCACAGGCATCCTGGCTCTGCCAGGTGCATGTGACCGCCTAGCGGGAGTGTGAGAATTTGCATTTGTGTGTGTATGTGTGTGTGAGTACAAAATGGTAGGTTTTGTAATCAAGGTTGCATGGGGAATGATGACATTATGCATGTGTGTTTGTGTGTCTTGTAGTGTTGTTTCAACTGACTTGACTATGAATGCTCTATGAACATATGAAGTTATAAACTTTTCCTTTTCTTCTTCTTTTTTTTCTTTTTTTCCCCTTCTTCTTTGTAAGTGTTGTCAAATTTAGGACTTCACTTTCATTTTGGCTTGATTAGTGCTATGAATGACTCTGAAGGAACAGGCTTACCACACCAGTTCACTGTTACGGTAGCCCTATTTCTCAATTAGATCCCGTTGCTATATTGTTTCTAGGTGTACTAACTTGGTACCTAAGTGTGCACTATTTTTTGCCTTTAGCCATTTCTGCGGAAATGCTGATAAACAAAGTTGCTAATGGCAACTGGGCATGCGTAAACGGGATCTAAAATAGTTAGAGCATGCACGCTTAGGTACTGGTGGATTTAGTGCACTGAAGCCCAAGGGCCGTAGGCCCGAGGGCTGTGTTATACTCTAACTATTACTTACGAAGCAATTGAAATATTGGCCTTTACAATTTTCATTTCATAACTTACACTATTTATTTGAAGTACAAATCCATTCAGTGTAAACCTTTGATAATATGTAAGTCTCTAAAATTGCTAAGGTATGTATGTGTCGTTTATGTATGGGTGTACATGTGTGTATGTACGGTATATTATATTATATGTATGTAGTTGCGTGGCCATGAGGGTGTGGCTAAGCCCCGGATTGTTGCAGTGACAGGTCCCCTGGCTGATGTAGAGTCCATGGTCTGTCTGAAGGACCTCTACAACAGACTTGGATCTGAGCACCTCTACACTGAGGCCAGCTTTCCCCGGGAAGGTCCCGCCACTGACCTCAGGTCCAGTTACCTCATGAACACCTCCATTGCTGGCATTGAGGTGGGTGCGGTGTTCTTGTAAGGTTGTAAAATGGTTAGTGTTTCTGCCTGTACAGATATTGGTTTTAAGTTTAAGGAATAATTTGTACTTACTACCACTACTATTACTATTACTAATACACTTACTACTACTACTACTACTACTACTCTCTGCACAAATGGCACAATGCTAACTTACAGTAAATACAGTGTGGGGTTGTATTAATTAGACACTTCTGTAGTAATTCATACTAAAGGATTAATGGGTAATAAGAGAAGCAACATGTAGCTGTGTGTGTGTGTGTGTGTGTGTGTAGGAGGCAGACTTGGTATTGTTAGTTGGCACAAATCCCAGATATGAGGCTCCACTAGTGAACACAAGAATCAGGAAAAGGTAAGGATCATCATTGTTTACCTAAGCATTGTGCACTTACAAAGCAACGGGCTGAAAGTGTGGATAAAAGAGAGGAGTTTATTAATTGAGTATACCTCATAAAATGTTTGTGTGTGTGTGTGTACAGTTATATTCATAATGAATTAGAAGTGGCACTAGTGGGACCTAAGGTGGATCTCACGTATGATTACGAGGTAAAGGGTAGTCAGTCGTATTGGCTAACTTGAGACTAGATACATGTATGTGTGTAATGTATTTATTTTTATTGTGCTTAGGTTTGTCAAATTTTATTATGTACATAATTGGAGGAAGGGAGTTAATTAATGTTCTGCATTGCATTATTGTTGTTGTGTATAGCATCTAGGTGATTCAGTGGGTGTTCTTGATCAACTGGCATCTCGAACTCATCCCTTCAGCAAGGTGGGTGTGGTACTAATATCAGGGAATAATTTACTTAATTTTATTTGTATAGCAACAAGTGCTACACACAAGTATGGTTGATTAGCAGTTGTTAATTTTTGTATAGCAATCTTTTTTCTGTAATAAATATATATAAATTTAATCATAATCAAATAACTATAATGAAGTACGAATCACAAGTTAAGCATCTGATTCAGTATCCAGTGCAGAATGGCTTCGTTTGCGAGAACCATACGGTGCAGCATCTGGACGACGAGGGGTGCTAAAGAATTTTTCCATCGCTGGCCTTGGATCAAAATTAGAAAATGCTGGTCCATCAATACTAATGCGCAGCAGATGATCGATGGTTACTTCATTTAAGCGAGACCTCCAATCAGTTTTTATTCGCTTCATTGCACTAAAGCCACGCTCCACTGTAGCATTGCTGACAGGAAATAGTAGCAGTATTTCAATTAAGTGAGCAAAATTCTCAAACTGTGATCTATAACGGGTGAGAAGTAAGGACCAAACATCAGGGTTGCCTTGAATGTTATGTCCGACATAGTGCTTGAATGCATTCCATTCGGTCAATACAGCATTGAGTGACACTCCGTTCATCTCCAAGAGTACTTTAAAATGGTTCACCAGTAACGACACTTCAGAATTACCATAAGTTTCAAAATCAGGTTTGCCAATTGGCCATAAAGGAACACTTAAGATATTAACTCCTTTCATTGCATCTAAATTTTGGAGGTCATCAAACCTATTCGCAACACATTCCAACATTTTGTCAATCAACAATGGTCGATTCCTCTTGAATGCCTCCTGTATCTGCTGATTTACTCGTGATAACTGTGTTTTGCGGTACATAACTACACTTCCAGATGAAGTTGAAACAGAAGCTAACACTGACAGCTCTGTTGAAATATCTGGTGAATCTTTCTTCAAACTAGTTAGAGTTGAGCGAAAAGATTTTAGCTTGGCTACTGCCAGAGGTAAATCAACTGCAGATTTTTGAATAGAACAAGAAAAAGAAGCTAGTGGATCAAGTAAAGCATCAAAAAAGAGCATATAAAGAACAAATTTGTAGCTGGTAAGTTTAGTTAAGTATCCTTTGAACTTTATCTTATCCACTGGCTTAACAGAAGATTCCCCAGATGCCATGGATTCCAGGTGAGTCACTATGACGTCATAACCCATCAAAAGGGACTTAATCGCACGTGACTTGTGTTGTGCCCATCTCGTACCAGTAGCTCTTTCTGGTTTCCTGATACGCTCTTCCATAATCTCAGCCACATTCCTTAACTCACGAAGCCTTTTTGGACTGTTTTCATACACAAAATGAAGATTAACAAGCATTGTGGAGACTTCATTCAAGAAAGTGTTAGAAAAAGCATCCTTTGCAGACAATTCAAGGCGATGATTCATGCAGTGTATGGCAACCAACCAAGGGACATCTTTCTTGATTAGTGCAGCCAAACCATGACGAACTCCCAAGTTAACAGCAGCTCCATCCACACAGATGCTAACAAGCTTCTTCATTAAGTCCATACCAAACGTTGCAAATGTCTCAACTAATAACTTCAGAATCCCTGGAGCTGTTGCATCCAAAACATCTTTCAATTGCAAAAAAAAAACACTGTGCCTTACCTTCAGGTCCAACATACATGACATACACAAGCTCCTTCTCAACAACACTGCTGTCTGTTGAGCCATCTATCAACACTGCCAAGTAGTGGGACTGACGCACAGAGTCTAGAACTTTATCTCTCATGCATTCACCAATAAGGACTGTAAACTCTCTGCACTTGTGTTCAGTAGTATATGCACTACCAAGAGAAACTCCATGTCTCTTCTCTAACTCCATAATAGCAGGATACTTAGTAAACGGAATTTCTTCCTTGGCTATCATATCAGCTATTTCCAAAAGCTTACACACATGAGCTCTTTCCTCCTGCTGTCCTGACGAAAATGCCCTTCCTAATGGAGTTGATTTATAAATGTCAGTAAGAGTAGCAGGCTTTCTCTCCAAGTTCACAGCCTTACTATGCATGTCAGAGAGCTGGTGTTTCTTAACGTTGTCTTTTTTCAGTGCAGTGCCAGTTATTCCATCAATAAATGAAGAACTGAAGTTTCTCAGAGCATGCAAACGTTCCTTGTGTTTAGAGCATAGTGCACAAAAAATTCGACCAACTTTTCCTCCAGCTTCATCATAACGTAGCCATTCTCCAACACTATCCAACTCCAGAATCCACTTCTTTACCGTACTCAAGTTTACAGACATACTACGCTCCACTCTCCAAAACCGTTAAACGCAACTCCCCTCAGGCTGAAAATACGAGCGGGACAAAAGTACAGCTGCAATATCGATGCGCACGCGCAATATTTCACTCTGTCATTATTTCCATTGCTAGCGCACCAAGCCACCGAAAAACCGAGCGGGGGATATTAGGTCTTTACAGTTCTCGAGTCGGAGAAAACTGGTGCCCGCTATCGCAGAGATTATACGGAACTGTAAAAGTATCTCAGCTAAAATTATGCACTGGCCAACCGGTTTATATACAGGTAATTGACATTTGTCTCGCAGTTTTTTGCTAAACAAATCAAAAATTGAATCACAGCACCGTAGTTTTGCTTCGCAAAATGCGATGCACACTGGGATAAATCATTCCCTGAATATCCATATTCTATCATATTGTGTGAACCTTTATGTGCCACTTTGTCTTGCTGTCATATCATTGAGTCCAGTGGAGTCCTAATATATTGGGTGTGACGTAAGGTATGAAAGTGTTTGCTAAAGATTTGAGGCAATCCACTATGTTTGTGCAGAGCTGCCCCAACTATTCACGGGATATATAAAACTTGTAAAAGTTTACCTTGTTGAATTTACATCATTTCTATAGTATTCAATTTATTTTAGAACAGAATGATAGGTGGAAATGAAAGCTTTGTGAGGGTGCATGATTTTTGGTGCAGTACGTGACATTCTGGATTCTGTTCTGTAAAACGACCATATATAACAGAAGTTTTTACCGTACCGTTTTGGTTACTGTAGATAAATAATTTTTTTATACTTCATAAAAGTGAAGCATACAACGAATGGAAAAGATTAAAACTGTAAACACAGATAAATGGAATACCTTTATTTTACTAACATGTATGTTTTCCCTGTGTTTTTCTTGTGCAACAATCATTTTGTGGAATGGAATTTGAAGGAAAAAAATTGTTGCATTTACTATATCTATTGGACAAGTTACTGCCTCTATGTACGTGGATTTAACCACCAAATAGTTTATTATACAATGTAAGCTATCAATAAAAGGCCGGCCTCTTCACTAGCTTGTTGCAATTATCAAACTTTTGGTGCACCTTTCAGAAATTTTCGTCAGCGCAACGACCCATGGTGGTGATTGGCTCAGACATCTTGGACAGAAGTGATGGATCAGAATTGCTGTCTGCCGCCATGAAGATCGCCTCCTCCGCTGATCAAGCCCCGTCCACAACTGATTGGAGGGTTCTCAATGTCTTGCACAAGGTAGGTACTTGCACACAAACACATGTGCCTTGAATGCGCATGCTAACAAACACACATACACACACGTGTGTGTAAGTATTCATACACACAGATAGTTCTGCCTTCTTGTTGTGGTAAAAACTTTGTGCTGAATTTTTTGTAAAGTATTCACTTTTAGTGAGTCTCAAAGAAACTGTTTTATTTGTTTAACTGTGGTGAACTTTAACCTTGTACACCGTATCCATTTGTACACACATACTTTCATGCATGCATATATATATGTGACAGTCTATGGGAAAAGGGGGCACTTCACGCAATGAGATATAGGCTCCAAAAGTAAGTCATAGGAAAAATTCGTTCTTTCTCCTATTTTTGTTTTTTGCAGAATTAGTCTTAGTGACCCTTACTCTAAGTCTACGCCAAATTTCAAATGCCGAAACAACTTAAAAGACCCCAAGCGTGCCGTGGAAAGACAAGCTACTTTTTATTCTCTCTTGTTCTCGAAGTACAATAAACGGGGAATGGGCGGAGTTCAAACAAGCAGCTAAAAAAAAAAACGGCATAGCTTTGAGAATAGTGCATGCAATCTACAGCTTACTTCTGGTTGAAAGTTTACCACTACATGGAGTAGAGTAGCCAAGGATTCCGACAAGACAGGATGTGAGACGCTCTGAAAGCTAAAAAGAACTCTACGCCAACTTCGTTAGTCGCCGTTAAAAAGCGGCTGTATGATTTAATTGCGTATGCGGAGTACGCCGTTAAGTATATGGAAACATTAATTATACCGGAAGTGGAAATTCAATTTATGTTTTCTCGATTTCTAGTTCAATTGCTTTGCTGAATACAGCCCAGTTCAACTGCCAGTTTCTCTTGTCGGCGAAAGTTTTACCCTCCAGTATTTTAGCACTAAGTTGAGATAAATTGTAACTTTTTATTAGCATAAAAAACTCAATTTTTTTGGTTTGAGTGAAGTGCCCCCTTTTCCCATAGACTGTCACATATATACAGGTTGTTAGTTCACTCACTCACTCGCTTATTCATTCATTCATTCATTCATTCATGCTTATGTGGTATACATTGCACCAGTAAATCGGAAAAAAATAAATTGGATTTTCAGTCAGTCAAAATTAATTTAACTAAGAATAAAATGTATAATCTGCTCATTTAATAATTACATTATGTTCAGTTGAGAATTTTATAATGATGATTCTTTTTTTTTTTTTTTTTTTTTTTTTTAACACTGATTAGGTACTTTGATAAGGTTGTTCGATTGTAAACAATTTTTTTTGGCAACTTGACCCCAGAGTCGTTGCTACCAGTTTGTGTGATTGTGTTCAGAGGAGAAGTTTCTGAGAATGGGTCATTATTGTTTTAACAAGTGTGTTAGATAGATGGCCTGTTTTGTTCTGGAGTTTCAGGTAACTATTTTCAGTCACTTGTCATTAAATACACACTTCACGTAGTTCAATATGTACTTTTGTGGTAGGTATTGGCTGACATTGATATCTTTGTGATGTGGTGACTAACAGTGCAAGATTATACTGACCTGGATACCTTGTACTTTATTTACCTGTATTGATTACTCATGTTCTATTGTATGGTAAGGGAAACATTTGATGAACCAACACCAGCAGAAATATAATATGAATGAAATTACATACGGCTAGCGCTCTAAAACATCCCAGTTACTGGTTTTGTGTGTGTGTGTGTGTGTTAGCGTGCTAGTCAGGTTGGTGCACATCGATTTGGGCTATTCCCCTGACTATACCTCTGAATCTTCTCCACCAATCGGGTGATTTCCTTTACCATGCTGGGAGCTGTAAGTCCTGAATTGTTTTAATTGTAGTCCCATTCCAGTTGTCACTCATCATGACTATAGAGATACATATAATGCTCACTTTTACAATATTTTCAGATTGGCAAGTACGTAAGTTGCGTGTTTTGTTTTTTTTTTTTTTTTTTTTTTTTTTTTTTTTTTTTTTTTTTTTTTGGTAGAAAGTTAGTCATGTTTCTCCTCCTTTTCCCCTCCCCCTTGGTCAGAAATGTTATCCGAAGGTCTGAACGAGTGACTCTAAGTCATGACAGTAGAAGGACAAGTCATCATGGGATTGGATAGAGTGTATGGGGTACATTGTTGTTAGTGCAGCGGCATTCCCCAGCTCATAAAAGAGACTGAAAGAGAAAGTACACTCAAGTACAGAGTTTGTCAGCTAAATGTGTGCTATTGCACTCGCCGCTGGTTTGCCCCTTATTGGCGAGCAAGCGTAGCGAGCGAGACACTTACAGGGGTAACACAATTGAAAATCGGGGATATGGGTTTGTTTAAATAATATATGTGTGGACATACAGTGCTTCCAGCTTAAAGAGTGGATTTTTTTAGCTTTTTGGTTAAGGTTGCTAATTCTGCTATAATTTCTCAAGTATGTGTAATAGAAAGCTAAAAATTTGTATTATTATACATTAATGTCATATTAACATACAGACGAAACAATTTTGTGGGTTTGTGGTTATTGTTGTGGTTATAGGTGATGGAACTGGGAGCTTCAAGACAGTGAATTTGGAAGTGTTTAAGCTGAAAAAAGAGAAATTATTTTTCCTTATCTCTATAACTTGGTATACAGATACTTTAACACTAGAAGTTTCATATGAGCCAGATTTTGTGGGCACACGAAATTTGAATCTCGAAATATTTTAAATTTTAAGAAAAAAGTGTTTAAGCCAGGATTTTTGAATTTATTGAGTTATATCTCTAAAAATTTGACACATGATGTAAAATTGCCTTAAAATTATTATGTATAACTTTGGTAGCTATACCTTGAAAATTAAGTGAGTTGTGGCTGTTTTTCACCAAAAAAAATTTACGCACGGTATGGGTCATCAAATGATGACGTTTAGAGCGGATTGTGAGCCTTTAGTACACGTAAACGCGACGTCACAAAACAGCGCATGCGTATTTGTGCAAGGGCGCCAGTTTACCGCTAATTGTTACACGGGTGTGGTTGATTTAGCTACGGCTGTATCTCAGGCCCTAGGTATCAAGTTTTACGGCGCTATTATACTGCCTATCACGGCCAGCGTTTTAGCTTCCGTCTGGAGCTGCTGCACAACCCGTAGGACTCCAACTGCATCGTCCTGATGTTGTCAGAATACCGAATGCTGGGAGCCTTGGGAGTATTAAACTCCTTCAGCTTTTCTTCAGCTCTTGAAAAAGATGACCACTTGGATAGGCTTGGCTCCACGTTAGTAATATACCAGCCAACAATTCTGACTGATTTCGACTTCGTTTACTGCTGCTAGTAGAACGGTGAGAATCCATACAGCCGATTGCAGTTAGGGAAAGTCCCGTCTTACCGCTCGGGGAAATAACCGTTCGACCTTAGCTCGTTAACTAGTTACGTTTAATGACGAACTACCGCAAAATCTTGACGTAAAAAAAAATGGCGTAAAATGTATTAGAGTGAATGAGAAAAGTGCTGTTCTCCGTTTTCCATTCTCTAAACAGGCAGTTTTACTATTGTAAACATTGTTCGGATGATGAAGAAAAGGTATGTGTATGTTAAATGACTGTAGTGAGGGTCTATACAGTAGTTTCAAAAAATCCACTCTCTAAGTTGGAAGCACTGTACGTATGTCATTTTGTACTTTGACCCTCGCGTATTTTTGTGTGCGCTCTGTGTTCGACCCTTTCCCAAACTTCACTAAACAGAATCCTCTGATTTAGCGATCATTACCCTTATCACCTTAGAAATTGAATTGTTTACCGCTTTGAATTGTTTTGAGGGTGCAGTTAAAACTCAAAAACTTATGGGAGCTCTATTTCTATTCGAGTTAGTGGCGGTGGTAAGTTAATACGCTATTTGTCACAGTTATAAGCCCTACTCAACAGTATTTACTTGAAAATTCATTGTCCACTAGACAAACCACGAAGGTAAGTCTTGCGTAGGTATGCTCAGTTGTGTGAAAGTATTGTGCGTTACAACTACTATTAAGAATATCACCAAGAAATTTTATTAACGTGACTTAATTTTGTTGCTTCTTTTTCAATTCAAACAGTTGCGGGGAGCGGTTACTATGGCATTGAATCCCCTTTACCGCATATACGTAATTTAAAAAACTCGACTTTATTTTAGTAGCATGAGTGTTAGTTGTTAAAATCAATCGTTTAATAATAGTATAATTTAAGGCTCGCTCGCCATTTGTGCTCAAGCACACCACTAGTTTTATTTCGTAAATAGGAGTATCATATGTATGGATCTAGTATTTACTTACAGTAGGCGCCAAAAAAATCCGTATTCTGTTTCGTGCACGGCCGTAAAACAGTAGTTGGTTTTGTTGTTGTTTTTTTACTGTAGTTATTAGCATTCCATTCCGTACCATTGCGTTCCATACTGTTTTGACTAAACTGCTGACATCTTTTACTAAAACGGTAGAAAATGGTTCAGTTTTTCAGTCAATTCACTGCTATTCTCTGTCTAGAGACTCTTCCATAGCTATATCAGCAAGCTCTGGCCTTGTATCACCTGTTAAATGCTATGGCAATAGTTCAAAGCAACTCGTCCATAAATCTAACTTGCTAAGCTAGTGGACCGAAGTTCCGATGGGCACACCACTTTAACCAGGTCCCACTTCGTAGGTCTTCTACTGGCTACAGCTGGACCACAGATAGTAAAAGATCTAAGCCGTGAGGTTCCTAACATCTAGAAAACATCGATGCCTGCGGTGGTCGAATTTACAATTCTCGCTTATAATAGGATGGCTTAACCCTCTCACCGGCAGATAAAATTCAGTTATTTTATTTTTTCTAATGAATAATGTTTAAAAATAAATATAAAATCAAGAGTTCAAAAAAGTACCTAGCAACCATATATCACATGAAAGTACATGTATTGTTCAACATTTTTTATCAAATTTGGTTGCTTAGCAGCAAACCACAAAGTGGTTTTTGGGACCACAATGTAACTATATCAAAACAAAGTGATTTGTATGCTTCCAGTGCAATATTAGCAATTGTTTGTGCATGATTAGATATTTTTTACTGTTATAATAGACAGTTATCTCAGCCAGCAATGTTGTTGCTTACTTATGACACCAGGAGAGGCGTGACTGATAGCTGGGCAATAGCTGGGCATAAGAACTTCAAGAATAAAAGAATATTTACTAACAATTCCAGTCCTCTACACACACTCACTCCTCTCTCTAGCCACATTCTTACTCATACTCTTCCTTTTTCATCCATTCAATACTTTGTCAACCTTTCCTCATGCTTTCAACATAATCAGTATTTACCATCATCTCAATTATTCTGACCTTGCAGAAGTAGAGACATCATCCTTTGAATGAATAGGAAGTCCAAAGTAATTCAGAGAGCAAAGGTGGCTAAGTCAAATCATTACTCATTGCTGGGAGTTTGTAAGAAAAGAGTTTACAGCTGTGACCAAATTAGCGCCATATTCCTGGGAAAGCTATTGGGCATATTAAAACTTACCGCCATGTTCCAGGGAAAACTATTTCTTACTTTTTCCTCCAATATACATGTACTGTGTAAATAGCTGCTTTTCTTACCTTGAATATCAAGTTCCATATCCTCTTTGACATAGCTGCTGGTATGTTCGCTACCTACAGCACTCTAGAGCTCTCAAGTTGAACACTAGTAGTTTCCTCAACTGGCAATGAAATGACAGCTTTAGCGAGCAAGTCCAACTCTCTATCCTTGACAGTAGTACCTCTGCGGTAGCTATATAGCTCCTGTGCCCCTTCCCTCTCACGTTCGCAGCCGAAAACGTCGTCGCAGACAAGATCCGCCGCCTCAGTTGCAGACAAACATGTCGCCATTTTTCAAACTAACGTTAAGTTTATTTTTAGCCCGACTACCTTAGTTACGTAGTAGCTATTTCTATTCTAAAAATACATGCAATAGAACAACACATTAGCCGTGCTCTGGACGCTGCAGCTAAGCTTTAGCATTTATCGTTTAGAGGGAAAATCTTTTTTCCCACATTACGTCATTCTTGAGCGCCTATAGGTGCTTGTGCCGGTGAAAGGTTAAACGCAAAAGTTAAGCCTCAGGAGTCTGTGGACAAAAATTCAATATGTTTTATTGGATAAACTATTTTTTTTATTTTCTTAGAGCAAGGCACACAGAATTAATTATTAAAATTATTATGAAGTTCTTGTTCAAATCAACATTAATTATAACAGTATAGCATGACTACATTTTGTATATTAACTCCAAGACTTGAATAACAAGCATCCATAATACTTTCTACTTCACCACCTGTGGGTACCTATTAGCTTCTATATGCTGTGATAGACACAAGAGCTCAGGTGATTGTAAGGAATGCAATTCGGTTGTTGTTGTTTTTGTTAGTTGTTGTTGTTTTATTTTTATTTATTTTTTGTTGTTGTTGGGTTTTTTTTTTGTTTGTTTGTTGTTGTTTTTTGTTTTTGTTTTTGTTTTTTTAGGTTCACAAAGCAATTTATATTTATTATTCTTATTGCACATAATTATTTATGCAGGAACTACAAAGTGTGGATATTCCCAAGAATTGTTTCGTTGTCTACCAAGGTACTTGAAATTATTGCGTAACTCCAAAATTTTTAAATAGGTGTGAATTCACTGATTGCTATAGGTCACCATGGAGATGAAGGTGCCAGTCGTGCCAATGTGGTCCTTCCAGGAGCTGCTTACACAGAGAAGACGGCCACTTATGTAAACACTGAGGGAAGAGCTCAACAGACCAGGTAAAAAGAATTGGCATGAACTATAGCTTATGAAGGCAAATTATTTCAGAATTGTGTGTGCAGATTTTGTTGTAAGTTTAAGTCATCTGTGTGTGTTTGTGTTTGTGATTGTCCATCTGTGTGTGTGTGATTGTCCATCTGTGTGTTTGTGATTGTCTGTGTGTGTGTGCGCACATTGATGTGTGTGTATGTTCGTGTATGTGTATTAGGACTGCCGTGACACCTCCTGGTCTGGCTAGAGAAGACTGGAAAATAGTGAGAGCTTTGGCAGAAGTAAGTTGTAGTCATACTATTGCTCGTTATCACTTCAATATATTCAATAGTGCGGTACGTACTTCTGGTTGTGACCATTCTATTGTTTATAATGCTCACTGATAGATGTGTTCAGAGACTCCTGACTACAGCACTTTGGAAGAAGTTCGAGAGCGGCTTGCAGAGGTGGCCCCTCATTTGACACGTTATGACGAGCTTGAGCCAGCCAACTACTTTGCACTGGCACAGAAGCTTATGAAGGTGTGTGATGTGATGTGAGTGAATTTAAATTGTATCGAAATTGACCATCTATTTTTAACTTGTTCTTATCAAATTCTGACTCTTCATAAACACTAGGATGAAGATTTGTCAAAGGAGTCTAAGGAAGTTGTGGGTTGTCGTATGTAGCTCAGTGGCTAGATCACTAGTGGCTAAAAACCCGGGGGAGGGGGGGGTGGGGAGTTTGGGTCGTGGGTTCAGTTTCCCTGGAAGAAACTGAGATTTTTTTTTCAATTTTTTTTTTTTTTTACCTTTGCTTTTTCCTAGACCCCTTTAATTGAGAAATTTTCATTCTATTTTATTCTTCTGATTATTTATTCCATATCTATGTTTATTCTATTCCTCAGCCAATGAAGTCTGCCTCACCTTCTGGTACTATCAAGTTGCATTTGAATGCTCTGGAAGATTTCTACATGACTGACAGTATCAGCCGTGCGTCTCAAACTATGGCCAAATGTATTCAAGCTCTCAAGGAAGCTGATAACAAACCACAATAATAACATATGTGTCGTCGTACCCAAGCACCTGTGCAAACTAATATTGTAGATTTCCAAACTTGTTTTCATTTATCGGTGTAAATATTTTGCTTCACTGCTACTTTTTTGTATAATGGATTTAACAAAACATCAGTCTATGTATTTGTTGCTGGAAATTCCACATGTTGACAAGTTAGTACAATGTAGTTCACTGGATAGTTGCCAAGTGGATATACTTTCATTATTCTGTTTTCTGTACTTACTGTTTTGTGGCATTCCCAATATTTTGATTAGTCTGAGGGTTAAAAAGAATTTCTTGAGTGTCTTGTGTGTTTGTCCTGTAGATGAGGTTGTGCACTTTTCATTTTGAGTAAACTCTTTACTGCTACAAAATGCACTGTTGTGTGATGCTAGGACCCTTAATGAAATTGTAGACGTAGTAAGTAATTAGCTGTGGTTGCCTTAGCTAAAGCATTCCATTAAATATAATGACATGTGTATACTGTATTGTGGAATATAATATTGGTTCATTGCAGGAAGCCTGAGTATGTGATCAATATGTACTACTATTTAGCTATACTTCAATTATTATAGATACAATTCCATTGTTTATATCACTTTTCTGCTTTATAGCTGCACATGTAGCTACTGTATCCTAGTCTAGTGCATATTGAAAAAAAATAACACTTCAAAGGAACAACAACTGTATTAAATTAGTCTTGGAAGGATGCTCCGTGGACGATTTAGTTTTTATTTGTTTTAATGGACTATTTTGCAAATTTGGCATTTTGCTTTCAGTTTTGGTATATATATGCCAATCTATAAACTTGAAACATACATCCAGAAACTATAAATGGTTTGATAATTTCACTTGATAGGAGTTCTTGGTGGCAATGGTAAGTTCAGTAGTTGCACTCTCTTTTGATATATAATCAAGTGCTAATTTTCCACTCTTGCAGCGAGACCTTCCTGATAGCAGAGGAGCTCTTGTCTATATCCTTTTCTCTGATTTGCTAAATTCTATCCTCTCAGAAATAATCAACCTTGCTGTTGAGAATGGAGGGAGCAGGAAGATGGCTGCCATTGGAGCTGTTGTTTCATTCCTTATCTCTCTCATCGTGTTCTTTGCTCTGGTGGTAATTGATGTAATACATAATGCTTGCAAGAAAACAAATGCTAATACAACACTCAGGATTTGCTTGGTAGTTTCTCAGTGCATTGGAGCAATTCTATACTTTGTAGGGAACAATTCTTCTGACATAACCAGGATGCATGGAGAAGAACTTCAGTGTGGTGAGACCTGCTCAAGCATTTGGAAGGCTGTGGCTATGATATGTTTGGGGAGTGCTCTGGCTTACTTCAACCTTATTCCCCCGTGCCTTCACAGAATTTTTAAATATTATCATTACGAAGACATGCAAACAGATTGGTTTTCATCCACAGCAATGATCGCCATATTTATAAAGATAGATGCTTTGTTTAATACCGTCAACTTGGCAGCTGAAAGAGCAGATTACCAATGCAGTTACTTCACTGTAGTGCTCACTACCATCTTCATACTAGTATGCATCTTATTGGGACTCGGATTAATGGTGTCCCATTTCATTTATTCTTTGGCAATGCTGAGGAAGAGACAAGATGAAAGATATGCTGGCCGGCAAGTAGTGTTTATTACATCATTCGTGCTACTGTTCATATGCTTTCCACCTTATCTTCTCACTGATAATCATCTGCCATTAGATTGTGCCTTCGGCTGTGCTTCCTCTGTAGATCTCAACAATAATGGTACGAGTAGTGATCGTAGCTGTGATCTGACAGGCAGTAGTGCTCTTCGTTTGGCACTCTCTTTAGTTCTGTTAGCAACTACTATTCTTGTGTCACTTCTTCTCATTTTATACAAGCGCAAAATGGCCAAGAAAGAAATGGATCTGGCACTGACATATGCCAAATTTAACTGATTTTAGTTCATGAAATTTTTTTATTGTAAATTATTCAAAAGACATTTATGGTTGCTAATGAGCTTGATGTTCAGGAAAGTTATAGCTAAACAGATTTGATACCAGGGCACATTGCACATTAGCATTAGCTAGAGGGTCAAGCTGTATTACTACACATCCATCAACCAAAGAGCATATTAAGCTTGTGAGTCATAATTAGAGTTTTCAGAGCCTCCTTCATCTATTACCCAACCATATTTATTTTTGGACAGAACAACCAGAGCACTTCGTAAAGTATAGCTTTCCCAGCGTAGCGGTAGGTAGGTAAAGGGTCTCACTACGCTAGACCATCTTATATAGACAAATATTTGGTAAGGGGTTTCTAAATAACTTGGGATGAAACGCAAATGAAGAGGTGTCAAACTTACAGGAACCCTTTACCTTATGTTTCTGACATTTTACGTGGGAAGTGATCACCGTAGTTAGTCTCGCGGGGCCAGACCCTTTACCAACCCTGATCCGCTATGCGGGGGAAGGAAAGGGTCTGGGAACATGCAATATAATGACTTGTTCACAGCGCCCCAAAAAAGGGCGCTCCAATTATCAAATTTCAAATGCTTGTGGTTCATTATTAAACGTCATCACCGCGCGGCACTTGTGAATGCGCCACTTCCTCAGAAGTTTTGCAGTTTTCTCTTTTTTCCTTCAAATTTTCTAGTTACTCTTTAGCGATGAAATTTTGTTTGGGTTGTGGTTCGGACCTTCCTAGCTCTAAAAAAGATGTGCGCAACTTAAGCTTTGGGTACTCTGCTTCTTGCAGTGCAACTGTTGAAGTAACCTCTACTTGGAAGCATTTGATGGTAGAAGTTGTGGAATCCCAAGGCTTTAGTTACAACAGAGTGTTTACTGAAGAAAATGACAGTTTTAAAATGTGCAAGAATTGTTTCAAGGTATTTGAAAACCTCTCTAGTAAATTGACTAAGCTCAAGGAGAAATTAGCTGTAGCAGCTTCAAAGGCATGCTGTTCAGCATCAGAGAGACCTCAAACTATTTCCACAACACCATCTAGAAGGAGAAGCATGGCTCAGACTTTGCAAAACCGGTCAGATTTAGCATCACCTTCTGTCCAAGTAAGACAATTGATATTATTAAATCATAAAAAGAAATGTACCTTCTACCCATTTAGGTTGACATTCAGTATAAGTCTGGAGTCAAACACTATTCTTTATCAACTCCACGTAGCAGGCACATAGGAAAATCCATTGCTAGGGGAAGCAAGAAAGCCTTGATTCGCCATTGTTTCAATGACCCTATTGCTTGTTCACATATACTGAATAAAATAGGCCAAGTACTTAGACGTGAGATTAAAGTGATGTGTTCTGATAATGTGAATTCAATCTTGAAAAGTCTAAACACTGATGAACTGAAGTTGTTTACATGGGACAAAGTTTTAAGTGAGCTGAAACTACATGCGCCAGTGTTAACAAATATTTTGCTGTCTTGCACCATGACTAAAGCCGTCCATAAGAATCAGACCGGAACTGTTGGATTTATAGCTTCCATCTTATTTAAATACAAGTATAATAGGATGAATTTAGTGCAAAAGATCATCTCGTTGATTCTATATGCAGGACATTGTGCAAAGCAGGTAAATTATAAAAGCTCCATAGGGGATAAAATATGCAATACTCTCGTTTTATAGGTGTATTCTAGGCTGCAAAAATTGAATGTGGCTGTATCACACATGACCCTGCTCAGGTTACTACACAGTATTGGAAGCAAGTTTGATGTACTAGTTGGTGAGTGGCGAGAATCATTTATTCCAACTCTCAGTTCATATGAGGTTAGATTATGTAATTTATCTTTTGCTATTGTTTTAAACCATCTGAATAACTACTATTTTGTAGGGGAATCAGTGTGCCAGTGAGATGCATTCTCAGGTTCACCAGATATTGGACAGCAGCAGTGACACTAATGATTCTGATATTAGTGACTCAGATCATAGCTTTGAGGAAGTCGATGGCAATGTGCTCAATTTCTCGTGGGAAATTTCTTCATCGTGCTCCTCAAATGAAGCGGTTTTGACTGATGAACAGGAAGAAGATAGTGAGAGTGATGACGACACTGAAAGTGAATACCAATCACCACCACCTTGCCCATTAATTGTAGAGCCTTCACAAGTTCTTGAGCCATGCCATTTCATTGTCAAAGAGTGTGGACCTAGGAGAGAATGCTTTGGGTATAGACTTTGTGGTGACAATATCGACAAAACTGTGAAAACTCGATATATGCGATCAGACAAGCACAATCTGTCACTACACTATTTTCACTCATATGCAGTTCTCAATCGTGTTGATGCATCCAGTTTGTCAGACATTGTACCAGATATAAGCCAACTTGATACCGAAGTTGTGGCTAATCCCTGCTGCCGTCTGTGTCAGATGACTTGGTCCTTAGAAATAATATTACTACTATCATATCAAGGGTTTTGGTGAGTCATCTGGAATACTTCAAATTTGCTTTTGAAGATACAGTGAATTGGCATATTAAGCATAAATTTTATGGAGAGATGTCTCAAAAATCAATTGTGGTAAGCAAGAAAACATTAATAGAGGGTTATTTATTCATGTTGTATAATTTGTCATATGTTCTTATATTGTTTTATTTGCTTATTTGCCATATTTGAGCACTTCCATGAGCAAACATATTTCATATAAAGCCAGGGTTCAATCTAGTGAGGGGAGGAGGGAATGAGATGTTTTTTCCTAACTTCTCAGCGTTCCACCCCTCCTCCCCCCCCCCCCTAATATTTGCATGCTGTGTGCAGCATCCTATTGAAACTGAATCCATAAGTACAGCATTTTAGCTCATAATTTCATGATAATAATTAATATAATTTCCTCTTTCCCTTTTAATTTGGTATTTAGATGGTAGTGGATTGGGCTAAGCTTTCTCGCCAGATAAATTTTTTAGATAGAACCCTAGAATCAACAATTTTTGAACTTATCTTTATTCTCTATAGGCTTGTTCATGTTTTGGTCACACATTCTAGTCATAGTACATCAATGGTGTAGAAAGATGTTTCAGTATGGGTGGGGTCCGCAGGCATGTGTTTTGTGGTTTGCTGGTGTTCATGCGAGAAATCATACTTTAAGTTGTGCCAAAAAATTATGGGGGGGAGGGGGGAGGGACTCCAGCCCCCAGAGCCCCCGCCCCCCCACTTCCTATGCCTGTACATGATAATGTTAGAATTAGGTGAGGAGATTTTTACAGTAATAAATTAATTAGTTTCTTAAATTATTTAGCGTCCCTGTACTTTGAAATGCCACTTTTAAAGGAAAATAATGCTTTCTACCTTAAAGTTATTGACTGAGCAAGGTTTTATAACTTTAATTATAACGACTACAATTGGCATTTGTGGGAATTGGCATATTTGAGCACTTTCATGAGCAAACATTTCATTGGTTTTTTAATTTTTTAAATTATTTTATTAATTCTTTTTTTTTTTTTGTTCTTGCCACTTCCTTTTTTTTTTTTTATCATAGGTACCCCTTGGTGTGGTTCTAAAAAATGAAAATAAACTTGATGAAATGGTTGATATACTTGCACACCACTATCAGTATGTTCCCTCTATTGTTAATCAAGAAAAGAAGTGTTGCAGTACAGGTGAAATGGTCACAAAAGAAACAGCAAAGTTTCATTCAATTATATTTGGTGGAGATCAGATGACAGCTGCCAGGACTAGGACAGCTATGAAAATTAGAGTAAATAGCAATTCTTCATCAAAAAAGTTCACAGGTTTTGTCCCTGCTGTTGAAGATTGGCACACCAAGGCAAACTTTCTTGGAGTAAGTTGTAGTAAAATAGAGGCATTATTTTTTTCCGTAACAACACCAAACAACAATATTAAGGGTTATATTGTGAGAACATCCTGGAAGCTTGGTGTTTTGTATGTCAAATCCCTCCCCCCCCCCCCCCCCGCCCCCCCCCCCCCCCCCCCCCCCCCCCCCCCCCCCCCCCCCCCCCCCCCCCCCCCCCCCCCCCCCCCCCCCCCCCCCCCCGCCTTCCTTAGATGAAAGTTTGTAAACATGTCATTTGATCTGAGAACTTAACCAGCTTTCAATTGTGTACCCGGTGAGAGCTGGTCAGTAAGTGTTAAATGTCATTGTACATGGTGGGTGGCTACTTTATGAATAGTGGCATGTTAATATTGTAGTGGGAGTGTATTTGATAAATGATGTCACACCGTGCATTGGGAGATAAAGGGGTTGGAATTGTTGTAGAAAAATAAACAGACCTAATAAACATAGTTTTATTGATAATTTAGTATCATTCTCTTTACTTATTGAAGTTATAAGAGAGTTCTCCACAGTCAAATTTAATTAATTAATATTTTTATTCTGCAGCTAATATTCAGGCACTACTTCAGCAAAAAATCCATAGCAGAGTGTGGTACTCTATATCAGATTCGAAATGTACTCGGGAGGACAAATGTAGTCAAACGACCCCTGGATAATTTCAATGCCTGCGATGACTTTTTTGTCCTAGTAGTAAAGTCACACATATTAGCAGCAGCAATGGAAATGCTTGGCATGGTGGATCTTAATGAAATTCCTTCGTGCTCTCTGTTTCCTTGTTTACAGGATGAGTGGATGGAGTCGATTGAGAGCAGAAAGAAAATGTTACACTTAGTTTCAGCCAAAATTGCTGAACAATATATAAACTTAAACTTTAATAACACTCCTGACAACGAAATTTGTGATAGTGATAAAATATTTGCTCATGCCAAGTGCATCTTATCATTGGGTTGCTTTTATCTGGAGTATAGTGACAGCATACGTGAGGGTGACGGTGAGCGAGTGCTAAGGTGTTGGAGGTATCTATTACCCATGTTTCATAGTTCAAGACGAAATAACTATGCTTTAGAAAGCCTGGATCTGTTGTTTCAGCATGATTTTTCTCTTTCCCCTCGCTTAGCTGCGGAACTTATTTGGGGCCGTTTTGTTAATGTTCAAGGGTTACCTGGAAGAAATATTCCTAACGATCTTCATATGGAACATCTAAACAGATTGTTAAAAACTTCACTACAAGGATTAGGGGCCAACAAGACAGAGAAAGCTATTGTCAAGTCTTCAAAAGTTCTTGGTGTTATTGACCCAGTGTTGGCAAATTTTGATAGTGATAATTTTGTTACGAATGTTTCAGGGGGTCATCAAGCAGCAAATGCAGAGAAAGACATGCAATTAATTTTGAGACAGTTACAAACAGTGTTTAAAGAAATGCCTGGGCGCATGCATACAAGCTTCAAAAATCCTCGAGACCCTCTACATTTCAAGAGTGTCAATGAAATTAAAGATTTTATCAAAACACATTTAAAGTTGTAATCACAGTTTAAGATTTTCTCTGAGTTTCTTTTTTTTCCAAACAAACTATTAAAATTTTAATTTAATGATCACAAGAATGTAAAGGCGGAATGAGTAGTGCTACATGAACCACAAGTACAATTAGTTAAACAAATATCACAACATAAACACTGTGAACTGGTGCTGGTATGTGTATAACTGTCCATGTCTTGAAATAGTACGTCTTTACGGCATTTTTCAGTATTGTTCATGTACTGGAGTATGCTTTTATTAGCATGTTGATTTCTTTTTTTCTTCAATAAAAGAGCAAGTGCAGGTAGTCCATCTCTCCCAGCACGGCCACTTTCTTGTACATAAGATTCAATGTCTTCCGGTACTCCTAGATGTATCACTTCTCTAACATCACTGCAATCAACTCCTAAACCAAAAGCCATAGTTGCACACACTATTCGTAATGGGGAGTTGGGTGAAGTGAATGAGGAAACAATATCTGACTTTACTTCAGAATCTGTGCAACTGGTGAACATATCTACCAAACGAAATTTAGAGTGATCAGGTGCATCAGTGGGTTCTGTGAATACATGTTCTAGTCCATCTCTGAAGAATAGGTACAAATCCGCAGCTTCTTCATGCCGTCTGCAGTAGATAATAATGCGTGGCATATTGATTCGCTCTTCCCTCAATCTTGACAGCAGGGGTTGGAATGTATCCTGTATAGTTGAGAACATAGAAACTACATACATAATGTTTGTTTTACATGGAGACACTGCCACAGTAATGTGGTTTTGCATGCCTAAAATGACAGCAACTTCATGTTGCAGGCATTTTGTGGCAGTAGCTGTTAGTGCCATTATATGGACATTGCTGGGAAGAATGCTTCTTATTTCCCCAATCCTGAGTAGAGTGTGCCGAAACGTTTCACCCCTAAGAAAATATAGTAATCAATATAATATTAATTAAAAATTATTTCTATCAGCTTACCATTTTTTTATAGTGTGAGCCTCATCTATAACAAACCCCTTCAATCTCTTTAAATAAGTCTCTTTCTGCATCATATATCTCCACTTTTTCTTAAGTAGCAGTAATTCCGGAGTAAAAAATACCAGACGAAACATTCCCTCCATAACAGATTGTTTCACTGCTACAGTACTACTACTATTTATAGCTGCAACTGAAAGTCCTCTCATCGAAAAAATGTTTACCTTAAAAATAAAGAAAAAAGAAATCAAAATTGAAATAGTAAACTTTTAACATTTTACTTGATCATCCATTATTGCTGTTAGTGGTGTAACAACAATTATGATAGAATGCTTCTCTAATTGAAGTAAGGAGTCAAAAACAAAAGGCAAGCAGCCATAGCATAAGCTTTTACCATAGCCTGTAGGTAAAACTCCAAATACATCATTACCTATTTTAATATAATCAAGTGGAAAAAAAATCGATATCCAACACATAGCAAATTATTTTATATCTTAAATACCTTTGACAAATTCTTTCACAATTTTTATCTGCTTGTCCTTCATACTATCGTAACCCAACTGTCTGGCAGCTGAAGATGCTGCAAATTCTATCTCTAAGTCCATTTCCAAAGCGTACCGACACGAAATCAACACGCGCGTTTTATTTTAAGTCTCCGGATGCTGTGGTGCCGTTAATAATGAACCACAAGCATTTGGAATTTGATAATTGGAGCGCCCTTTTTTGGGGCGCTGTGAACAAGTCATTATATTGCATGTTCCCAGACCCTTTCCTTCCCCCGCGTAGCGGATCAGGGTTGGTAAAGGGTCTGGCCCCGCGAGACTAACCGTTAGTGGCTGCGGAACAGTTTGTACTAAGGATTCTGGAACGCTCTCTATGTCCCGGCAGGTTGGTGAGCGTGCAGAGCAGCCCGAAGGGATAATCCCTTGGGCGTGCTGGGCTACAAAAGGGCTGTGTTGAGCACCTTATGTTTAATCTTACAGTAGCGGCCTCCCTGCATCTACTCCTCATTCATTGTGGTGGGGTGACCTCCAAAGTGGTCAGCGAATTTCAAAGCAATTCAGGTAAACATGGTTGAAGGGGATGTTGGTATTCTATGTTTAATAATGAAGTTAATTATTACATAGTATAGGGGTGGACTGAATAGAATACTCTTCGATGTTTTCTTTGATGTAGCTTATAAGAGGTGTTTACACTTTATCTGATTCATTGATCGATACACAGTGTGGATCCTTAAACTGTACATTTCTCTCCCTCTCCTTTATTATAAGAGAAAGGGAGGTGTTTTTGGGAGGCATATTCTCTAGTTGATAAGGGAGTCAACTAATTAATTTAGGTATGGTCGTCCAAAGTGAATTATTAGAAAGGGTAGACATTACATCCATTCAGCAGGTTTCAAGTATACTGGCAGCAGTTGGGGTTTGAATAAGCAGGTTTTCAATATTTTGGAGAACCTCGCCTCATATAAAAATTTATATATATATATATATATAATAATAATTATATACATATATTTGCTACAGAATATTATCACAGTCTTATGGCTTAGTATTTACACAAGTGCTGCAGGCACTAGTATTAATATGGCCAATCTGATAAGTGATATCTCCTGTATCAAATGAATTAATTGTGTGCAAAGCACACTATAATCTGGGGAGACGTAATAACCCAACATAATAAATAACCAAGAACACAAGTGATATGAGAAAATATTGCCTCAAGCAAATTCATATGGAGCAACAGATATATAAGTATTTTGGTATTATATAAACAACACTGTAAGCAAAAAGGCTAGTTTAGTGCACACAAAATTCATTATTTATTGTGGAAATAGTGATTTGCCAGGTATAATGATTGACATGGAGAACAATAGAACTATGTCTTTGTAGTATTTTGAGACAAACTCAGCATAGACAATGTTGACATGATAAGCATTTGTGTTATGCCTTAGGCGTCGTATTAACCATGTCTTTATGAGTTGTTGTAGCCTTACTAATGATCATTGGTTTCATAGCCACTACATTACCAACATGTGCCCCAATCAAAACAGTGTTGGTAGATTTCCCTTCTCAATCCCTCACTATTATAGGTATTTATTTTGTTGATGTTGTTTGAAACGATTTTAAGCTGTTGACTGTTTGCTACTAAGGAGCACTGTAACTTCAGTGGGTTTAATTGAATTTTGCAAGGTTTGAGTTTTGATATATTTGAAGGAAAGGTGCCATACTACTCATGAAGTGTTACTTTGATTATGGCTTCTTTCAAAGACTTCATGCAGCCAGGCTTCATATCTTTCCCCTGCAGGAAATGCTGCATTGTGCATTTTCTAGTTTTGTCTGGCATGCCAGACTAAATCTTTACATGGAGGTGATAGGGAGTTTCTCTTGCATGTAGTCATGGAAATTAATAACAAAGATATAGGAATTATAAGGAAAAGACAACAACATGAAGTTGTACAAGTAGTGGTATTTAGTGAAAAGGTTGTTGACAGATGATTGTGAGTAGGAAAATGGAACATAGAACGAATTTAAATTAAATGAAGTGTGTAGAGGGAAATGGTTGACTTTGTACAACAGTGATGGCTGACTGCATACAAATGCCCCATGAGTGTGCGATATGGGTTTATATTTCACTTGATAGATTTCCTGACCCCACACATACCCGCACACATTACATTCTGGGTCAGGAAATCTACACAGGATATGATGTT
>WLWD01003140.1_pt1 | contig 28148 bp, 19 predicted proteins | sample 6712731 | NCBI WGS metagenome assembly WLWD01 (sample SAMN12718690, study PRJNA576275) | sponge metagenome | isolation source: marine sponge | host: Mycale hentscheli | place: New Zealand: South Island, Marlborough, Capsize Point | collected 2014-11-01
CATCTTTACTGGTCCTATCCTGCACGATGTCATCCCATCTTCTGGACCTATCCTGCATGATTACATCCCATCTTTACTGGTCCTATCCTGCATGATGATATCCCATCTTTACTGGACCTATCCGGCATGATGACATCCCATCTTTACTGGACCTATCCGGCATGATGACATCCCATCTTTTCTGGACCTATCCTGCACGATGTCATTCATCTTTACTGGACCTATCCCGCATGATGACATCCCATATTTACTGGACCTATCCGGCATGATGACATCCCATCTTTACTGGTCCTATCCTGCATGATGTCATCTCATCTTTACTAGACCTTTCCTGCACGGTGTCATCTCATCTTTACTGGATCTGTCCTGAATAACATCAGTCTATCTAAACTGAAACTGTCACGAACACTATCAGTACATCTGTACTAATCAGTATTGAATAATGTCAGCACATCCTGTCATGAACAATGTCAACCAGGTTATTGTATAATCTGACCAGTCCAAATAATATATATATATATATGCCCACCCATACTGTACTACAATTAAGTCATTCAATTCCGATAGAAAAATGAGAAAAACTATACCAAGTTATCTCTACAGTTTAGTCTGAGAGTTATGAAAACCTCTAGCGTCCATTTATATGTAGCAAGTTAAGATGATAGTAGCACCAAGTCTCATCTTCCATGACTTTCATCCATTGAAATAAACATCCACTGTGTAGTATGCTTCAAAATACTCAATTCTACAAATAAATTTTACATGACTACTAATTACACGAATATAAAACTGTAAGCAACTATTTAAATTAGGGTAACATAGAAGGCTTTCAGTAGAAAACTTACATCAAAATAAGACTTCTTAAGTTGCCACTTCCACATCTGAAAACTTTACTCCCCCTTTGTAGAGAACTCCAATTTCCTGAGTAATACATTAGTATACTGCATCTAAAATGTCATCAGTACATATAGCTAAATTATCACACTTACACCACCAAAATTAAATTAACCAACAATGATAAATTACAAGAAACTAATGAAAGGTTTCTATTCTATTTTAACATTGGGTTGCACTGTTGAGAGGTACAAAATGAATTGCTTGCTTCTTTGAAATGTCTATCACAATTGGTACCCGGAGGAAGCAATAATTAGAACATCCGAACCAGAATTTTTTTTTGTGGGGGTAAGGGAATGCTAGACTCATAGGTCAGACACTATACCTACTAACCACTCCACTCGGAAGGTTCTGGCAAATTGGCCATATCAAACTCGTTATGCCCAGAATCTGGAATGTATGGACGTGTACAGTGTATGGTGAGGGTATGTGTTTTGATTAAAAGAGGGCAGGTACACTACTTACGAGCTATCTCTACAAAATCAAAGGCGCCTTAAACATGGCAACACTACAACGTCTGTAGATAGAATACTTTAATAACAAACAACAGATTGCTACAAGCACTCTCTTAAATACATTCTCTACCGTTAAGGAGATGTACTGTGACTAAACTTATACGAGTCTAGAAATCTTCCCTCAGTAGGTGTCGTGTGTATCCAAGAACAGTTAGCACCATTGCTGGATATCAATGGGGAAGGCATGATACGGATACTGCACTAAACACTTTACCGAGTATTGCATACATTTTATTGATTTACTTGCGGTTAAACACAGTATTCCAGTAGTCTGGCGCACGCAGACCCTTTACCTCTTTAAATACTGCCAGGGAGTAAAGGGTCTGGTCACTCCCCAATTGTGGTAGTTGTGTCTACGCTGCCAGGACAGCGGCCCAATCAGATTGTTCAGAATTTGTTCGCGCTAAATAAAATTAAGGAAAATGGCAGGTCGAGTGTGCCAAAGTGTTATTAGATTTTAAAGCTCTGGAAGAAGTGTTCAATAAGCTTGGATTGAAATTAGTCAGCAGACTAGATTGAAATCAATGAAGTAACGCTGTTCCCTGATTTATTTCCTCGCAAAACTAATTATGCTGATCTGTTACATAACCATTACATAATGACACAACTACTTACAATTGGCTGTGACCAGACCCTTCCCTCTCCGACAGTATTTAAAATAGGTAAAGGGTCTGCGCGTGCCAGACTAGTATTCCAGAAGAACAAGTTAGATGTGGGCAATAGACCATATCCTTCCTAGTGGAACGGTTCAGTAAAGGGTCTTATTTATAAAACACACTACTCATGAAATATTTTGCATACACATACAAATTATACCTTCTATCTGCTATATTGTGATTATCACAGAAGAACATCATAACATGTTAAATATTTATATAATTTACCTGAATAAATTGCCACTAACATAAAGATTGCAGGCTGATTCTACCCCAGCAACACCAACCCAGTCCACTCACCTCCTAGTTGTGCCCACTACACCACAACGTGCTGGCAGGTATCTTTGAAGAAAGAAACCCTTTTCCGACTTCAGTGACTTTTGGTGAATGCTATAACCCTTTACCAGGGCTCTCTCCCGTGCTTGCAGCGTGAGCGAGACCCCGCCCCAATACGGACTGGTCAACTTAATGGTAAAGCGTGGCTACTAAACCTGGAATTTAGGTAAGAATCGAATAGTATCGCCCTCCAGACCCTTTACCGGGCGCAATAGCTAGAAGGTGGTGTAAATACACAATGGAGTGTGGAAGAGATCAAATTGTGGTAGCCGTACAGTTTCAACCAACACCTTACTAAATCTTTATGACATGTGATACGTCATTGTTTGTTTCTGCAGAATTTGTGTGTAACTAATTAGTATACTTGCAGGGCCAAAAGTCCTAGTTTGCCAATTGCCAACTTAGTAGATTGTCAAGTCTGCAACTTCTCTCTGTATAATATATGGTACGTTTTATTAACCATTTGACAGGTATGGAACTATTGGGGTAACTATTTGGACATGTCCGGCAACCATTTCACAGTCACATTCACAACTCCCTTGAAGCTTACTGTTAACCAACTCAAATTATATCAAAATCAATATTCAAAATTTTATTTCAAAATATTAATAGTATATTTTATGGAATATGGAAAATAAATCAATATCTCATTATAAAATATAACAGAAAAAGAATGAATGTTGTTAATTAAAATTGTTCAGTCTTCACCAGCAAACAAAAACTCAGTCCGGTCACTTGATCTATAATACATAAACAACAATAGGAATAAATATGATGGTATGCAATCGTTTGTGCCTTATAATTTTCCTTACTAATTTCTAAATTCTGGCCAAATGGGGAGGGGGCCAAGATGGCCACAACACTGCTACTAAGAACCTCTGGAGGAGAAGGTGGCTGGTGGAGTTAGCCTTGCCACTTGTTCTCTTGAATCCAACCCTAAAGCAGACTCCATTCCAACCAGATCCCTATATTACTGAATGCATCACAACTAATTCTCTCACTACATTATCAAAGTAAATGTACAAGTGTTTTTTTTCTATATCTACAGTGTCAGTCAATTTAACACCTTCACTCATAAACACTATTACCAAGGTAGCATAATCTTTGCAGGTGGGGAGGGAGATCAAAGGTACACATCAGGAACAATTATGCTCTTTCTGCTTCCCATTATGCTATGCTCCAATGCCTTGCCAGCATGTTTTTTTCTCTTCAGACCCTTTACCAACTTGCGCCCAGAAGAGTAGGTGCACTGCAATTGGTACCATTATGCCAGCAGTGCTCAGGCATCCAGGTGTTGCCTTATTAGGCCTACAGGAATCCCAGCATAATTTGCATAGCCTTACTACACTTGTACCTAGCAACAATGAAGGGAAAAAAATTACAAAATTATTAAATGCGATACATGTGTAATGATATTTTTTCCTGTAGCCGCTTGTCTGTACATGTAGGCTTATTTACAATGTTTCACGTATGGCATAGAGGCCGTGAAAGAAGGATACTCTTGTTGTATGCATGAAATATTGAAATAAAGTACTTATTTCACTCCTTGGTCATGAAATACCATTTGACATTTCACTCGCAGCTGTATTTAACTCACCTTCAGCTCGTGAAATACGGTCACTTGCTCATGAAATATCTGGTGATATTTCACTCCAAGTCATGCTATAAGTACAATTTATAATTTTTGCCAGGATTTTTGGATACAGAATGTTTGTATGTTGCGAGCCTTTTTCATTTCTATTTGTGTCACAAAATTAATATCACAGCTCGAGGAAGTTTTAAGAAACTTCCAAAAATTGGAACTAGTCCCATAAAATTCCTCTCACCTCTATGATAGCTAACACTAGTATCGAAAGGAACTACTGCATTTATGGTCTCAACACAGTGAGGGTGCTACTTGGCCTGATGGACTGCAAGTACAGTAGTTCCTGCACTGTAAATCAAAAGGTGTGTACTGCACACCAAATTGAGTGTGACGCACTTGTCCCTATACTCACACCAAAAATAGCGTGGGGTTCACGCTCAATGAATGTGTTGTACACACCCTTATGAGTGTAAGCTCACACCTTTGTTGGTGTGTTGTACACACTTACGAGCGTAAGCTCACACTGCTGTTTGTGTGGATACACACCGCTTTAGTGTTACCTCCTACTTCCCAAACTCCACCCACACCAATTACAGCAGACTCAATTAAGCCGAGCAGCCATCTTCTGGATCAGATCTTCAAAACCAGCCACCTGAGCCTTGCAGGTAAACCCATTATACATTGTGTGGTGTATCATCAGAATTAAAAGATTTATTAAAAATTAAAAAATTCAAATTAAAAAGACAGAGACGTGAGTAAATGCAGAAATTGAGGCCTTTTTGGTCGGAAACTGAAAAAGTAATATTTCCAAAAATGAATAAAAATTATTGCATCAAACTGGGTACTTTATATTAAAAACAAAATAAGCACTTGTTAAAATAAATGGAATGTCCTCAAAATTCATTACTTCATTGATGATCTTCTTATCTATCACCAAGAAAGCTTGCTCTGGCTGAAGTAGACTTCCTGTCATTAAGATATAAGGAGCAAGATAGGAGACCTCTTCCACAACTGAATGGATATTCACACACTCCTACAGAGACATAATAATAATAATAATAATAATAATAATAATATAATAATAATAATTATAATAAATAAAAAAATAAAAAATATAAATTCAGTTTCAAGTGATAAAAATGATATATTTTCTTAGTTTCACCAATCGGCGACTCCACCAACTAAAGGGTTAATTCAATCTGGATGTTGGTATGCCTATGGAATTGATCGAGTCAAATAAAACAAATTTTGTTAGTCAAGACCTGATTAAAATGAAAATGGATACGTCAAATAAATAAATAAAACATAGTATTGCATCAGACACAGGGGGGTAGGGGGGATAATTGAAAGTGGTTTAATAAAAAAAATTTACCTCTGCATAGTATAATGACCTTGCTGGGATCAGCTTTAATTCACACATCTGGCAGTAGCAGTGGCAGTACCATGAGGACACGCACCAAAGCATTCACTCCTTCCCTATCTGCAATCAATCATATTAATGACTTCAGAGTAAAATATTGTTGGCTGTCCCTATAGTGTGCTAGTGTGGTAGAGCACCGCATACTAAATGGTGTTTTTAGAGAGAATCTTGCTGGGTGGGAAAAATATGTATCTTGCATGAAAATTTGTGACCCCACCAACTCTGTGGACAAGACTTATACTAACTTGACTGAAATACCAACACAGACGTACTTGACTGAAATACCAACACACACGTACTTGACTGAAATACTAATATAGACGTACTTGACTGAAATACCAACACACACGTACTTGACTGAAATACCAACACACACGTACTTGACTAAAATACCAACACACACGTACTTGACTGAAATACCAACACAGACGTACTTGACTGAAATACTATCACACACGTACTTGACTGAAATACTATCACACACGTACTTGACTGAAATACCAACACACACGTACTTGACTGAAATACCAACACACACGTACTTGACTGAAATACCAACACACACGTACTTGACTGAAATACTATCACACACGTACTTGACTGAAATATCAACACAGACGTACTTGACTGAAACACCAACACACACGTACTTGACTGAAATATCAACACAGACGTACTTGACTGAAATACCAACACACACGTACTTTACTGAAATACCAACACACACGTACTTGACTGAAATACCAACACACACGTACTTGACTGAAATACCAACACACACGTACTTGACTGAAATACCAACACACACGTACTTGACTGAAATACCAACACAGACGTACTTGACTGAAATACCAACACACACGTACTTGACTGAAATACCAACACACACGTACCTGACTGAAATACCAACACAGACGTACCTGACTGAAATACCAACACACACGTACTTGACTGAAATACCAACACACACGTACTTGACTGAAATATCAACACAGACGTACTTGACTGAAATATCAACACAGACGTACTTGACTGAAATACCAACACACACGTACTTGACTGAAATACCAACACACACGTACTTGACTGAAATACCAACACACACGTACTTGACTGAAATACCAACACACACGTACTTGACTGAAATACCAACACAGACGTACTTGACTGAAATACCAACACACACGTACTTGACTGAAATACCAACACACACGTACCTGACTGAAATACCAACACACACGTACTTGACTGAAATACCAACACAGACGTACTTGACTGAAATACCAACACAGACGTACTTGACTGAAATACCAACACACACGTACTTGACTGAAATACCAACACAGACGTACTTGACTGAAATACCAACACAGACGTACTTGACTGAAATACCAACACACACGTACTTGACTGAAATACCAACACAGACGTACTTGACTGAAATACCAACACACACGTACTTGACTGAAATACCAACACACACGTACTTGACTGAAATACCAACACAGACGTACTTGACTGAAATACCAACACACACGTACTTGACTGAAATACCAACACAGACGTACTTGACTGAAATACCAACACACACGTACCTGACTGAAATACCAACACACACGTACTTGACTGAAATACCAACACACACTTACTTGACTGAAATACCAATACACACGTACTTGACTGAAATACCAACACAGACGTACTTGACTGAAATACCAACACACACGTACTTGACTGAAATACCAATACAGACGTACTTGACTGAAATACTACTTGACTGAAATACCAATACAGACGTACTTGACTGAAATACCAACACAGACGTACTGACTGAAATACCAACACAGACGTACTTGACTGAAATACCAACACACACGTACTTCACTGAAATACCAACACAGACGTACTTGACTGAAATACCAACACAGACGTACTTGACTGAAATACCAACACAGACGTACTTGACTGAAATACCAACACAGACGTACTTGACTGAAATACCAACACAGACGTACTTGACTGAAATACCAACACAGACGTACTTGACTGAAATACCAACACAGACGTACTTGACTGAAATACCAACACACACGTACTTGACTGAAATACCAACACAGACGTACTTGACTGAAATACCAACACACACGTACTTGACTGAAATACCAACACACACGTACCTGACTGAAATATCAACACAGACGTACTTGACTGAAATACCAACACACACGTACTTGACTGAAATACCAACACACACGTACTTGACTGAAATACCAACACACACGTACTTGACTGAAATACCAACACACACGTACTTGACTGAAATACCAACACAGACATACTTGACTGAAATACCAACACACACGTACTTGACTGAAATACCAACACACACGTACTTGACTGAAATACCAACACACACGTACTTGACTGAAATACCAACACACACGTACTTGACTGAAATACCAACACAGACATACTTGACTGAAATACCAACACAGACGTACTTGACTGAAATACCAACACAGACATACTTGACTGAAATACCAACACAGACGTACTTGACTGAAATACCAACACACACGTACTTGACTGAAATACCAACACACACGTACTTGACTGAAATACCAACACACACGTACTTGACTGAAATACCAACACAGACGTACTTGACTGAAATACCAACACACACGTACTTGACTGAAATACCAACACAGACGTACTTGACTGAAATACCAACACACACGTACTCATTAATCATTACTCCTTTATGCTTAAATAATAATTCTGTAACAACAATTAATTGTGAAGTATCATCTAAACTATATCAACAGATTCTGACCTTATCACCCACCAAGTGCAGAAGTCTATATTATCTATTTGCTCTTGGCACTGAGAGCTTACAGACATCAACTGTGCTTAAGAAATTAGATGAAAGTGATTAACCATTGTCCTGAGTTGTCCTGATGAATTCATCCATGTACCTGTATACCCCACCTCATACAAATGAGATGACCATACTGGTTACATGGAGATGTACATTCCCTGGGTCCAGTTGAAGCAGGTCCAGCCAACCTTGAAAATAATACACCTGTTAAACAAGAGATCCTTCAATATAGATGTAACATTAGCTAAGCCAGAAAAATCACAAAATATACTTGAGGTAAACTGATCCACCACCCATGCTACTCCTCTCTGTACTTAATCTACTGGCAACCCTCACCTCCTTCACCTAACACACATGAGTCAGAGTGTGATTATGGCAAAATATTTCACAAGCAGGCAAATATATTTTCATGAGCCAGACCCAAGTGAAAATAAAGCCTGAGCTCAAGTACTTCAAGAATTGTTTTAACAGTAGATATTGGAAAATCAAATCATGACAGTCCAGTATTGATTAAAAAATATAATCTTTTGCCAACTTCAACATGTCTTGGGTTCATACACACACTTACACACACAAACAACAGATTATTGACCATTATTACACACAAAGGTTTTTACGGCTTGCATAACAACCCACACAGTCTTGCTACACTTCAAAAAGCTTGGAGTACATTCATAAACAGCTGCAATTTGGAATGACCTCTCAAAAGACCTCTTGTGCAGGGCTGACCTCACTGTAATTACCTGAAAAAATTATTCTACACAACAAGAACACAAAACAAAACAAAAACAAACCCTCTCTTCTCTATACTATCACAAAGAAAACGTTTAAATAACGTGTATTGTTTTGTTGTTGATTTTTCCTTCAATTCAAACAGTTGCAGCGAGTTGTTACTATGGCACTGAAATCCCTTTACCGTGTAAGCGTAATTAAAAAACTCTGACCTTATTTTCAGTAGCTTCAGTGTTAGAAGTCAAAATCATAAAAAATAGTATCATTTTTAAGCTAGCTCGCCATTTGTGCTCAAGCACATCACTAGTTATATTAATTATCCTTCACACATACATGTAGTATATTTTTCATGTCTTAAATTAAGGAAAACCCTCCCACACAGTCTTATCACAATTCATATTATGGCCACTTCGGTACTAAAATTATGACTTAGGAATTCACCTTTTCAGCAGCAATGGGGGAGGGGGGGGGGCTACATTCTCAACAGCTGCAATTATTGGGGGGCTACATTCTCAAACAGCTGCAATTATTGGGGCTACATTCTCTCAAACAGCTGCAATTTGGGAGCTTTATGCTTTATGACCTCTTATGCTGAATGACCCTCTAGCTCTCCAGACTAACCATACTATAATTAGCTGAAAAATTATTCCTCACACTAGAAACCACCATACACACAAACAAACAGATTCTCTATCAGACTCTATTTTTGCTCTTTCTCACTAAACACAAATAAAATTAAAATATACATGGAAAAAATTGTGGGCATAATTTAATTAAAAGATGCAATAAATTACCTTAAAGTTCTGGACAACTGGGGTTATAGACCCTCACATGATATTTACACCTCCACCACAGACCAGACCACCAAATAATGTCTTCTCACATACTGGAGTGAGTGTACATATGTACCTGTTACACAACACTCCCCCTAATTCTGACCCAAGTTAAATAGTCACTGAAATTACAATTATGCTGTGATTATTTCATCCTTAGTAGGAATCATCAGTATGTTATAATCACTATGAAGTCATGGGTGACAGTGTACTATAATAATATATGATAATGAAGCAGAATAGTATAAAAAAATATTATAGGATACACCCATAACTTGATAATGATAAACATAAATAATCACAATTATTTAGTTTGTGCATTTATGGTGATCGGCAAGCTTTTCTTACCTGTTATATACTCCTTATTGTTGATGTTTACATTCAAATCAGCAAGGTCTTACTTTTTAGTATTTTTTAAGCTAATGCGTAGATTATCTACAGCAATGACCACTGCACAATCTGAACATTGTTGGAATCATGACATTACATTTGCAGACTTTGTGCACATAGTGGAGTCACATAGAGTGAAACCACAACCATTGTGGTAACTGTGTACCACAACATCACCAGACTCACATAGGTGAGAACTTGGACATTTGCTGTCTCTGAGGACTATAGCATACAGTCATGATAGTTGCCACTCACTGGGTGGGAGTATCGGCTCTGACTTGCGGCATTGGTTCACAAACACCAGACTACAATGCTGCTGTTTAGTTCAGTGTAACACTAGAGAACATAATAACTCAATCACTCGTGATCTAAAGATGGCAGGTATTTTAGTTATGTTTGAAATGTTTGAGTACAAGGAACAGTGCCACTGATCTCTCATGAGAAAAGTTGATAGGCATATTTGCAGGGGAAAAAAAAAAAGCTGCATCAGTGTAAAGGACTAGCATAATTTATCTGCCATTTACAAGTTTAGAGTGTCAGTTTGGCCTTGGTCACAATAATATGGTGATAATGAGTAAAAACAATCACATGCACCCATGCACACACACACACACACACACACACACACTTGTGAACCATTTCAAGTGTTCCCAATTGTTGGATACACTAATTTCAGCATTACTATGACATCTCTCATGTGTTCTGTAAAGACAAGAGTACTGGGTTGGCAAACCAGTCACAGAGTGAGAGATCAAAATGCATTTTGTAATAGCAGTAATGGTGCTTATTTTGGTACCAATTTAATTGAATGTAGTGAGGACCATTATTGTAATGTCCCAGTACTAAGGTACACTGCACCTGAATTTACCATACTACTCCTTCACACTACACATAATGCACTAAAGACACAGTAGTTATAAACTTACTTGAAGAGGTGTTACAAGTGCACAGATTTACAAACGTACCGCACACTTTGCCAATCTTACTGAACTGCAATAATGACATCATAATGGTTGACAGCATGGCGAACATACATGGCCATTCGAGAATCGCTGTAAGTGGAGACATCAAACTGGCCATGCACATTGGATGGAATGTGTTTGCTCCACCCATAGTTAGTATCATAAGTATACACTGACAAACTGACTGACTGACTGACTCATTACTGACAGACTCACTGACACACATATACACACACAAATATCTATATAATGCACATTTTTTAATTTATTTTTTATTTCACCGACAGACTCACTGACACACACACACAGACTGACTCACTGACTGACTGACTCACTGATAGACCGACTCACTGACAAACTGACTGACTGACTGACTCACTCACTCACTAACAGACAAACTGACTGACTGACTCACTGGCAGACTGAATTATAAATGTGACCTCTATGTTTAAATGTTTTACCTTCAATACATAAATGCATAGTTACAGATCTTGCAATGGCAAAAATGAACTCGGATTAAAAAAAAAAAGTTTTAGCTCATTCCAATTACTTCGCATAATGGTTTATTTGCCATTTGTGCTTAAATCACATCACTAGTGATATCAGGTTAGCTCAATGAAATCAATGCTTCTTTGCATACACAGGATACTTATGTAAACTGTCAAATGTTGTATAAAACAAGTAATTATGGCGAGCGAGTGAAGTCACAAGAAGTTGTTGCGACTAGTTTTTATGGCATTGAAAGTCCATTACCAGACATAAATTCAAAAACTCGCCGCTCTTTTGGAGCTGCTAAGTGTCGTTTCTTGATTGTCAAGAGCCACTGGTAGCCAGAAAGGCTTCTACCACGACTCGGAGCAGTCGTAGTTTGGTGACTTCGTTTCTACCCTTCTGCTTGACATTCTGGTTCACTTTAGGCTCAGGTTGGTTAACTAAAATTACAAAAATAACTCTGGCTATTTTGTGTTGTTGTTGTTGTTTGGTGTGATTACAGTGGTGTTTTAATACGCAGAGCATAAACTAAAAATCTTTGGTTCGTTTGATAAAAAGAAACCACTACATTTAATTTCTATTAATCAAACTCATATCTTTAATTAATGAGTGGGTGTGGTTAAGTCGGTGTGGTTACATTGGCCTGCCTTTACACAGTTTTTTCGGCTACTATAGTAGTACAGTTGGGACGAATGGTAACTATGGCATTGAAACCCTTTATCATACTTCACATACCTCAACATTTTTTTAGTACCTGGAGTGTTATAAGTAAAAATTAATCTACAACAATCTGGGTAACCTGACTAGGGATGCTTGGTTTTTTGCTCAAGCACACCTCTAGTATAATCATTACTAATACCCCAAATAATGAGAGCACAGGTTTAACTCTAGATCTAGCAACAGAAATTTTTCACAAACAAAAAACAAAATCCCACTTACCATGATTAATCGAGCCAGCCACTTGAACCGAACAGATTCAGTCCAGCTTTCGTACAGCACAGCAGACAACCGATAATCACACACACACACTGACACTGAGACACACACACTAACACCGCTGACGCAGGGAGTTCTAGTCCACGCACACTCGGTAGGCGTGGACTGTTGTTATAGTTACAGTCACTCTGAACATCAAAAACCTGTAGTGCGCTGATGCTGAGGGCACTATAAAATCTACTAGTGGTGCGCTCGAATAGCGCAAATGCATGGCGAGCGAGTAAATATATTATGAGTGTAGGTAAAGATTATTTGTGCTAAATAATAGCAATGATTAGGCATGAAGAGTTAACAATAACAGAATTACCTGAATAAACTTCGAAAGCAGTGGCAAAGAAGCGCAGCTTGACAAAGACTTCACAATTGTTTCAAGAAGAGAGTAGCTATAAACGTTTTGTTTGAAACAAAGTTGAGTAAGGCAGTGCAATCAGCAGGATTGTCCGTGCTGGTTAATTGAAAAATACTGGAACTGTGAACGCTTTACCTAACTTACGTAATTAGAAGCGCGGGCGAACATTTTTGACGTACGCATACATACCTATATACTGTATCTGAAATCTCAATTGAACACGACTGAGAGTCAGCTTCGCTCGCTTCGCTCGCTCGCTGAATGAACGCAAAGACTACCCTTTATCTCTTGTAAGGGTAATTCGTAGAGGATATAAACAATAGTTCAATACAGCTATTTTATAATAAATTCAATGACCTGTGGATGCATTTGAGTAGTTTATTTGAGGTGTATGTGTGTGTGTGTGTGTGTGGGGGGGGGGGGGGGGGGGGGGGGGGGGGGGGGGGGGGGGGGAGAAGAAGGAATTATAACTGCAGGTGAGCTGTTTTGTAGAGAAAATTGAGTGAGGAAAGGAATTGTGGATGAAATAACGATTAAAACTTATAGAGGACTACATTAAACCTCAAGACTACAAAGTTAGTTAGAGGTCAGATAAAACTAACCAAGAACTCATGATGCTTAAAGCTGTAATTGACAGAGTGATATACTTGTATAAAACTCTATTGCTATAATTTTCAATTAACACTTATTACACTGATCAGGTCATGTGCTTTAATGCCAGATGCCAGGTTATGGCTCCGAAGTATACAGTATGCACACACTATGTTGTCTATGTTGCAGGGCTGTTCAGTTAGTGATTTAGCTAGTAATATTTTTATATAGCTAGTCTTCTCTAGATAGAACCAAGTTCTCATCAAACTTCCAACATTTATATGCTGATTATCTGTTTACATGCCCAGTAGCTATATAAAATTGCTTGAATTGTTTCAGATGACCTGCTAGTTCAATGTGAAACTGAATTCACTGCGCAAATGTGGTCATATATGGTGTCATTACTTTCTTAAAACTTGTGGTAGCTATACGCATATTATAAGGAGATTCAGTATGGGTGTTGCTTATATGTAGCTTATAGATTCGTTATAAGCTGACTGTTATAAGCTTGTTATAAGTGTGGAATAAGATAGCCTATACCAAGCTTACACCAGCTTATTACTATCTTATACCAAACATACACCCAGCTTATATTATCCTATACCAAGCTCACACCCAGCTTATATTATCCTATACCAAGCTCACACCCAGCTTATATTATCCTATACCAAGCTCACATCCAGGTTATATTATCCTATACCAAGCTCACACCCAGGTTATATTATCCTATACCAAGCTCACACCCAGCTTATATTATCCTATACCAAGCTCACACCCAGGTTATATTATCCTATACCAAGCTCACACCCAGGTTATATTATCCTATACCAAGCTCACACCCAGCTTATATTATCCTATACCAAGCTCACACCCAGGTTATATTATCCTATACCAAGCTCACACCCAGCTTATATTATCCTATACCAAGCTCACATCCAGCTTATATTATCCTATACCAAGCTCACACCCAGGTTATATTATCCTATACCAAGCTCACACCCAGCCTATACCAAGCTCACACCCAGCCTATACCAAGCTCACATCCAGGTTATATTATCCTATACCTAGCTCACACCCAGCTTATATTATCCTATACCAAGCTCACACCCAGCTTATATTATCCTATACCTAGCTCACACCCAGGTTATATTATCCTATACCTAGCTCACACCCAGCCTATACCTAGCTCACACCCAGGTTATATTATCCTATACCTAGCTCACACCCAGCTTATATTATCCTATACCAAGCTCACACCCAGCTTATATTATCCTATACCTAGCTCACACCCAGGTTATATTATCCTATACCAAGCTCACACCCAGGTTATATTATCCTATACCAAGCTCACACCCAGCTTATATTATCCTATACCAAGCTCACACCCAGCTTATATTATCCTATACCAAGCTCACACCCAGCTTATATTATCCTATACCAAGCTCACACCCAGCTTATATTATCCTATACCAAGCTCACACCCAGCTTATATTATCCTATACCAAGATCACACCCAGCTTATATTATCCTATACCAAGCTTACACCCAGCTTATACTAAGCTCACACCCAGCTTATATTATCCTATACCTAGCTTACACCCAGCTTACACCCAGCTTATATTATCCTATACCTAGCTTACACCCAGCTTATATTATCCTATACCAAGCTTACACCCAGCTTATACTAAGCTCACACCCAGCTTATATTATCCTATACTAAGCTCACACCCAGCTTATATTATCCTATACCTAGCTTACACCCAGCTTATATTATCCTATACTAAGCTCACACCCAGCTTATATTATCCTATACCTAGCTTACACCCAGCTTATATCCTGTCTTGGAATAAGGTGGACCATATTCAACTTTTACCTACTAACTTTTTAACTTCTACTGCCAGAGGTAATTTTTTCATTATAGGCTAACAACTAAGACTCAGTTGTTTGTGTTTCCTGAATCACACTGTACTATATTTTTAAGTTTCAGCCACCAGCAAGCTACACAGCTAGTTGTTAAACAAAGTGTTGTCTTTATGTAGTAAAATTCTCAAGATAATAAACATGCTCACAATTTCTTTCTCAGCCTTCTTTGACTCATGTATTTTCTCTCTTTCACAGGCTTTCTTTACTGCAAATGATCCTTGGTTTGAATCCCGGTGATCCAAACATTTTTAAAATTCTGTATGATTAAAAAAAAAAAGCCTGTGAAAGAGAGAGAATACATCTAATGAATATAATGTTGCATGACTGTATTTTTACCTATCTACAAATCTGTCACCCAAGGCTTACATTTTGTAAAGTTCCATCTGTTAGTTCCTCTATTACCATTGTGGCTTCAACATTGTTTTAGTGAGCTTTTCGGATTTGTTGGTTTTCATTTCATATCAGTACAACACTGTATCAAAAAAAGCAGCATGTCTTAACTGAAATTGAGGGATCATACTCAAATAGTATAAGTGAAATTAATGTAAGTATAGGAGAATATTATATTAGGACTAACATTAAAGAAGCCATACATCACAGCTCAAAGTACAAAACACATAACTTTTGAAGCCCAACCAAGTATAAATTTCTACCTGCTGCTTACTCTTTACAATCCTACCCCATTACCTATTCTTCCTTCATTTGTGACAACTCTTTGCTGCTTAGCAAGCCTACCAGCACTATAGTAGCTAGCTATAACATTTCAAACAAATTACTTTTTCGATTCTTGCTGCGTTGGACATGGACACATTTTCTGTGAAAATTACAGTATTAAAACATATATATATATAGGGTATTATATTATTTGTAGTAAGTATCATAAAGTCCTGTCAGTACCAAATGTAAAGATATTATAGGATCTCTAATGAAGTTTCTGCAGTACTCTTCAGGGGCGGATGCAGCATTATAGAGGGGGGGGGGCCGAAAGTTATATGGAAACTTGACCACACCCATTTTATCACACCCACTAATTAATTTTTTAAAATTGCTTTCTGAATATTTCATACACGAAAAAAATTACACTCACTGACAACAATAAAGAATTAGTCAAGAATTTATTGAAGCAAGTTATATAGTCATAATACCATCAGTCTTGGATGAGAATTCATCCACCACATCCTCTGAAGTAATTTCAATGTCACGGTGGTAATATAGCATTGCCAATCCATTAAGAAGGTCTTGTCCCATACTACTCCTCAGTGAAGTCTTGATCAATTTGAGCATGCTGATGGAACGTTCACATTCACAGCTTGTAACTGGCAATGTGCCCATTATACATAAAAGAGTGTGAATATTGGGAAAGAAATCACAATCTGCATGTACTAGGCTTTTCTCTGGAGTACAAAGGCTTACAGCTAATTCAGAGTCAGCTTTCCATTTGTGCTGCCACAGGTCGAGCTCTGAATTGGATCTTTAGACTGAACTCTCTTTGACATTTTCACATTACAAACTGGCAATCTTGCTATCATAAGGCAATGTTAGTAGAATGCCAGCACAAGTGGTCATGGTGTAAACGAAGTACACTAACCACAGAAAGAAGTATTAAATGCTGGCTGTATTACATGTTTGTGCCTTGTGTGTATCACATGTCGGTGTGTGTGTAAGGGAGGGGGGGGGGGCCTGGGCCCCCTGGGCCCCCCCCCCTGGATCCGCCCCTGCTCTTTCAGCATCATTGGAAACCAGATTTGGTTGTTTCAGTATATTCAGTATAGACATAGAACATACAGTGATTTGCAAATCTAATTTGGCATATTCTGTCAATTCTATTTCTACATATTCAGCAGATGATTTTGGAAAAGAATTACTACATTTAATTTAGCTGGTTCTGACTCTGATATTGCAGATTCATTTAATTCTGATTCTGTATACTCAGACAATCCAGATTGTGCAGTTCTAACACACTCCTCAACAGTTGTTACTGTAGATTCAGATTCTGCTTCACTCATTAATTAGTGTGTAAAAATAATGAAAAGGAATGAGTGTAGCTATCAAACCAGCCTTATAACATCAGAACTTATTGTGGGAGGTCAACTATCAGGCCTTAGCTATGGCTTTTGATCTCACGCACCTGGGGCTTATGAGTTGGCTGCCACCAGGCTATTCTCCTTAATTCTCCCTCACTTAATCTTCCCAGTGCACTGGTTCCCTTTCCTTTAGGTTCAGATTAGAGACTCATAAGGGACTGTACAACGAGTTGCACAGTAATATGAAAGAACAAGGGCTGAGCAGGCACAAAACCCTATATACAAATAAATAATGACATGACTTGACAATAACTACGCTAATAAAGTCCATGATTCAGTCATTCTTGGCTGAAACAATTATAATATTTCTTGTTCTAACAGCTAATATTGTTAATTAAACTTAACCCGACATTTCGACTTCTTGCCAAAGTCCTCTTTGACCCCTAAAGAGTCGAAACGTCGGGTTAAGTTTTAATTAACAATATTGGCTGTTAGAATAAGAAATATTTGCTATTAATAAAGTCCATTTTGTTACTATGAATAATACTCATAATATAGTTCTGGTTCAGGCACTCCTGTGCCCTTAATTTTTGGTGTCTGTGTGGGCACCCTTTGCAATGTCCGAGCACCTCCTCTTTTCCTTGTTGTTGTTGTCCAGCAGTTGCTACAGACAGTGACTGCCATCCTCAAAACACACACATACACACACCACCAATTACACATGTGTATGCACATAAACACACTTAACTACCACTTACATAATGCATACACAAGTTGACACCTCCACTGGCATCCAATGATGGCATCGTTATTCTGAAAGTAAAAACAATTACCGCATTGTAGCTATAAGCTAGCTACACTTCACCAGCAAACTAGTTACTGATGACCCTTGTAAATAATATTATATATTAGGAAGCACATATGTACTTGTAGCAGATTTACGATTGCTTTTCAAGTGTCAAGTTTATTAGCTAACAATGATATTACAATTCTAACAGTCACTGCTACTGTTGCGATGATTAAATTTATTGTTTTCCAAAACAATTATAAAATTACAAGACCTATTAATCTAAAAATTCTGGGAGTACATCTTGAGAATCAGTTTTGCTTATAAACAACACAGCCACACATGGTAATAAAATTAGTACTATTAAATCTGAATGCACCCACTCTTTAAAAAAAATACTCCCATTTGTGTGATAAGCACTGGTCATTCAAAACTCTATTATGATAAATAAAAGCTACCATCCCAAGATCTAGGATTTGTAGCTAAGTCATACATTTGCATGTCTATAGTTTTCCTCTGTGTTGTCATATATTTAAAGATATGAAACATTTCCATGAGCAATAGCTGGCTCCCTAAGTATTAGTGAGGACATTAAGACATGCTAGTTGATATTCAGTGGCAAGTCTGCTGGTCTATATTTATTAATTAAAGGCATAGCTAGCACCCGCCAGCAGGGCAGTTTCATACTTTACGTTGTCAGAGAGCCTTCTATGGAATGCACACCCATATGATCCAACACCAGCTACTTGATATGCACAGAGGTGAGCTGACCCAGTTACCATTTACAAGTGCAGAATGAATCATGCACAATGAAATTGACTTGCAACGAGCATTGCTATCAGGCATTGCCAATAGTCTAATACTGTGATAGAGTACTGGCAAGGAGGTTGATAATTATTATAAGGACAAAGAGGTGGATAAACTGGAAGGAAGAAAGTCCTACTTTACGTAGATATATAGTGTTGAAACTCATAATCTGAATTTGCCTGCAAGACTATTTAATTGCCACTAATTGAACACACATAGATCTTGGGATAGTGGGGGAATGAGCCAGGATGTGGTAGATTAAGGTGTAAGTAGAGTGAAATTAAGACTTGTGCCATGGTACATTCAAACTGTCCAATACAAGTGCTCAATTTGCGGTGAGTAAATTTCATACCCACCTCCTAGGTGAATAAGTGAACCGTCCAATCAAAATTAGTTTTTTGTGCGCTTCTTATAGTCTATAGCCATGGTACAAGTGTGGTGGAGCTCGAATGGACATCGACCCTTTACCAAACACTGAACTGTGAACTGTCAGTCTTGTCCTATTGCAGTCGTCACGTGTATCACTTTCTCACTGAGTTTTGTATTGTCAGTATTCCGAGTTTATTTGGTATTTGTAAACCTATAAATTGAATCGCTAGAACCACGCGATATTGGTGACCCCGACGAGCCATGTCTGGAGGAAGCAGCCCGGTTCGAGAGAGTACTAGAGAATACCCGCCTAGTCCTGCCAGAACTTCATCCCATGACGACCCCGTTCCAACATCCGGTGGCGGCTCCGCCCCCGGCATCGCAGCTGTTTCCGTGGCGTTGAAGCTGCCGCCATTCTGGCCCGTGGACCCAGAGTTATGGTTCGCTCAAGTCGAAGCCCAGTTTGCTTGCCGCCGTATAACTTCCGAACGGTCGAAGTTCGACTACATAGTGTCCTCCTTAGCCCCCGAGTTTGCCGTCGAGGTGAGAGATTTATTGATCAGACCCCCTGCAGTCGACCCCTACAAGACTCTCAAGGCTCAACTAACGAAGCGCACCACCGCTTCTGAGCAACGAAAGCTTCAGATGCTCTTCACTGCTGAGGAGCTAGGTGACAGGAAGCCTACTCAGTTACTACGTCGCATGAGGCAGCTTCTTGGTGATCGCCCTGGCTTGACTGATGATTCTTTCCTCAGAGAGCTGTTTTTTTCAACGCCTCCCACCAAATGTGAGGATGGTTCTGGCATCCACGCCAGATGGTACTGGTTTAGAACAACAGGCTGATCTCGCTGACAAAGTAATGGAGGTTGCCGCCCCTCCAACCGCTATTGCAAGTGTCTCCACGCCACCCCCCTTAGCTACAGAAGTGGATCAGCTTCGTGAACAAGTTTCACGCTTGAGCATGCTGGTTCACAACCTGTCTCGCACCAGATCTTCTTCTCGCTCGTCCAACCGTCCTTCGCGTCGCCCCTCTACACCCCCTGCCGACTCAGCTGAAACATCCGACTCACCTGATGATCAGGAAACCCTGTGTCGGTATCATCGTAAGTTTGGCAGCCAAGCAAAAAGATGCCGATCACCCTGTTCGCGGAAGTTAAACTTCCAGGCCGGTCGCTAGCGGCGACCAGTGTCACCGGCCCATCCCCGAAAGGTCGCCTATTCTACGTTTACGACAAATCTACAGCTCTCCGTTTTCTGGTTGATACAGGCGCACAAGTAAGCATCGTCCCTCCGTCCTCTGCTGAACGTTCTGCCGGACCAGGAGAACTACGCCTTCAAGCCATCAACGGTTCGAACATACCAACTTTTGGGTTGCGTTCACTCACTCTTGACTTAGGTTTACGCCGAGCGTTTAGATGGGTTTTTATCATCGCCGACTTACCTTAACCAGTGCTTGGTGCCGATTTCCTCTACCACTTTGGTCTACTGGTTGACATGCGCCATTGCATACTCTCCGATTCTACTACACAGTTACGAGTTCAAGGAGTTACTTGTCGAGATCACTTATTCTTTGGTTTCACTGTTACTCCACAGGACAACACCAACCCATTTCTCAAACTTTTGTCCGAATTCCCGTCAGTCACGCAGCCATGCTCCACTGATCGCCCGATCAAGCACACTGTGACTCATCACATCGACACGACTGGCCCTGCTGTCTTTGGACGTACGAGACGGCTGGCTCCAGAGCGCTTTCAGGTGGCTAAGCAGGAGTTCGACCACATGCTGCAGTTAGGCATCATCCAGCCTTCTTCCAGTAGTTGGTCATCTCCACTCCACATGGTGCCGAAGCGCACGCCAGGAGATTGGCGCCCATGTGGAGACTATCGTGCACTCAATAAACTTACCATGCCTGACCGATACCCGATACCTCACTTACATGACTTCACTGCCAATCTACAAGGAACAGTCATCTTCACTCACATAGACTTAGTCCGAGCATACCACCAAATTCCGGTGGCTTCTGAGGATGTACCTAAAACCGCTGTTACCACACCTTTTGGCCTTTTTGAATTTTTACGCATGCCCTTTGGATTGCGGAACGCGGCACAAACATTCCAAAGGTTCATTGACCAGGTGCTGCACGGCTTGCCCTTCTGCTATCCATACATAGACGACCTCTTGATCGCCAGTTCTTCTCGAGAGGAACATATGGAACACCTTCGCTGTGTGCTGCAACGTCTAGACGATCACGGCATTCTTATCAACATTCACAAGAGCGTGTTTGGAGTTCCGTCACTCGACTTCTTGGGTTACCACGTGGATTCCACAGGTATTCGTCCACTGGAGAATAAAATCCAAGCTGTTCGTGAATTTCCTCGGCCAACATCCAAGCGCAAGTTACGAGAGTTCCTTGGTTTAGTAAATTTTTACCGACGATTTATTCCCAATGCAGCCAACCTGCTGCATCCGCTCAACCGTCTTCTTTCTGGAGCTTCTCCTAAAGTTTTGGTATGGAGTGAAGATGCTACGACAGCCTTTACTGCTGTAAAGACGGCTCTAGCCAATGCCACGCTGCTATCTCATCCGCAATTGGGAGCACCAACCTGCATTATGACAGATGCCTCAGACTCGGCAGTAGGTGCAGTCCTCCAGCAATTTATCCACGGACAATGGCAGCCACTTGCATTCTTCTCCAAGAGTCTCAAGCCAGCCGAGACACGTTATAGTGCGTTTGATAGAGAACTTCTTGCTGTGTACCTAGCAGTCAAACATTTCAGACACTTTGTGGAAGGTCGACAGTTCTTCATACTCACAGACCACAAGCCCCTCACCTTTGCAATGTCCAGCAAACCGGATCGCTATTCTCCTCGACAGTCTAGACACCTCGACTACATCAGTCAGTTCACGTCAGACATTCGCCATGTCCCTGGCTCTGACAACGCAGTAGCAGATGCCTTGTCTCGTTTACCTGTGAATGCTCTTCACACTGGAAATACCACAACGATCGTAGATTTCCAGGCCATGGCTGCCGCTCAGCTCGAGGATCCTACTCTTTCCACATTGCAAGCAGACTCTTCACTTCATCTCCAGCAAGTTCCGATAGCGATGTCCGATGGTGTCTCTCTACTCTGTGATGTTTCAACTGGGATTTCACGACCAGTGGTGCCGGAAAGCTTCCGCCGCCACGTGTTCGATTGTCTGCACTGTCAATCTCACCCGGGGATAAGAGAAACACAACGCCTGGTAACCCGACATTTTGTCTGGCCAGGTATCAACAGCGACGTCAGGCGTTGGGCTCGCTCCTGTGTGCAGTGCCAGAAAGCCAAAGTTCATCGGCACACTCGATCTTCACCAGGCACATTCTCTACGCCAGACGCACGGTTTGACCATGTACACATTGACCTAGTCGGACCCCTGCCCTCGTCTCGCGGATGTACATTCCTCCTCACATGTGTAGATCGTTTTACTCGTTGGCCTGAAGCAACCCCAATCGCAGATTGCACAGCCGAGACAGTGGCGCAAGCATTCATCACGTCATGGATATCTCGTTTCGGCACGCCAAGCACAGTCACGACAGATCGGGGTGGTCAGTTTGAGTCTCACTCATGGCAAGCATTCACACGTCTCTTGGGGACCAAACACATGCGCACCACAGCATATCATCCTTGTGCCAACGGCCTAGTGGAACGTTTCCACCGACAGCTGAAAGGAGCACTCAAAGGTCATCCCAACCAGGAACATTGGTCAGATGTTGTCCCTCTCATTCTCCTTGGGGTTCGGTCGGCCTTGAAGGAAGACATAGGGTGCAGCGCCGCTGAGCTAGTGTATGGCACAACGTTACGTCTACCAGGCGCATTCTTCTCACTGCACACAGAGGACTCTATCCCGGATCCAACCACCTATGTGACAGCACTCCGGAACAGGATGCAGCGTCTTACAGCAACTCCTCCTCGTGCTGCTGCACACCCTGTCGACAGTACTACCAGCACTCTTCAAAACTCTTCTCATGTTTTCATTCGTCGTGATGCTGTCCGCAAGCCACTCCAACCTCCATATGACGGCCCATTCCAGGTCCTGGATCGATCTGCTAAATATTATACAGTGGACATTAATGGACGTCGAGATACCGTCTCCGTCGACAGGCTAAAGCCAGCTTTCATGGAAGTTCCTCAGTCACATACGCCAAACTCTTCTGCTCCTCCATCTCTCCCACTCACTTCAAACCAACCACTGCCCAGTACAGAGATGCCACAACTTACTCACAGTACACGTTCGGGTCGTCGCGTGCACTGGCCAGTTCATCTATCTGATTTCTTCGCTCTCTAGTATATCGCTGGAGGGGGAGTAATGTGGTGGAGCTCGAATGGACATCGACCCTTTACCAAACACTGAACTTTGAACTGTCAGTCTTGTCCTATTGCAGTCGTCACGTGTATCACTTTCTCACTGAGTTTTGTATTGTCAGTATTCCGAGTTTATTTGGTATTTGTAAACCTATAAATTGAATCGCTAGAACCACGCGATACAAGTCAGTTGCACCCTTCCGTTTAGTCGGTACGAGAATTACGCTATCCTCAGGCCTTCAGCTTTCGGTTGTGTAAATCCCATACCGACCGCCACGTCATACCGGTTTTCCACAAGTTGAAAGTACACCCTACTATTTCTGTTCAAAGTTCGGTACGTACTAAAACCCGGGACGGGACGGAACGGGACTGCTGCTAAAATGCGGGACAGGACAGGACTGCAACGACTAATTTGGGAATAAAATAAAAGGGATTGGGCACCACCAAATAGCGAGTAAATTATCCTTTATGTAACTGTACATTCACTTATAGAATTAATATGCTGAGTTCTCAGAAAGCTCTACAAACAGAGGTTGCTAGTTCACCATGTTAGTCCAAATTTAATTTCCCCGTAAGATCACATTGCAAGGTTTAGGCCCAAATCCCAAATCTCCCTCATTTTTTAGTACTATACTGCATATTTTGAAAATATGCAGTAGTACTGAAGAATGAGGTTTAAAAAAAAAATTACAATACTTTCCCTTCTTTACATAGTAATGGAGACACACAAACAGTGATTTCAAGTGTACAAACTAAACATCCACCGAAGTAAATAATAATAATAAGAAAAAAAGAGTTCAATACAGGAAAAATTTTAGTGAGGAAGAGATAACTAATGCAGGGAGTTTAGCATCACAGTCATGTCAAATTGGAAGAATGTAACATATGAAATTGGAAATTCAGGTCATTAAAATCTGAAATATGACTCGAGCTTGCTGTTGTTATTTTTATTTAGTTCAAAGGGCGTTACTATATTTTCCTATTCTTTATGTAGTAACAGCAACAACAACAACAACAACGTTAACAACAACAACAAAAAACAAAAACAAAAAAAACAGCAAGAATTATAAAAGAGATCTAATGAATAGTTTATAAATGTATCAAATTCTTCTATAAAATATTAGGAAATTAAAATCAATATTACTGATGTATACATTTGTTTTTTTACATGGTGTGGAACTTCAGTGCACCTCCTAAAAATGCATTTTCTCTTTTTTATTCCTGGGCCTCCTAACTTCTTCATATCTAAGCAATATATACATTTGAAACAACCAAGTCTTGCACTGACCTTCCTTAGAGGAACTATCTGCTACATACAGAAATACCTGACCTCCTTTAGGCTTTAAATAGGAGAAGAAATGGCTTTTCGAGATGAGGATTCTCCAAAATATTAATAGCTTCCTGGATAGATATATAATATCCTGCTGTACAAAGAGAACGCCCTCGGGATCAACGAGTAAATCTGAAGCCATGTGTTATAGCTAGACTTCTTAACAGTGGTTGCAACGTACACAGCATCCGTCCCGTGTTTTAGTAGTTGTACCGTCTCATAGTTGCCAACTTTTAGATACAAAATGTAGGGACAACCCAGCGAGCTTGCGCGCCTGAAATTTTTTGCCAAGACCACGCCCTTTTTATTAAACCACGCCCATTTTGCCACGTCCACATGCATATCGAAAATGGTACATGGTGATTGATCGTGAACTGATGATTTGTTTTGTGAACTGATGATTTGTTATGTGAACTTGTTTTTAGTCTTTGTGAAGTGATTGGCGAGTTGCTTTCTTGCGTTATGACTAAAAATAACTGTACTTTGACCCTACTGGGCCATATGTAGTTTAACGTAGTTAAACGTAGTTAACGAAGATGTAGCCCACGCATCACACGCGCCCAGGTAAAGGTCGGCAGAGGACCTGAGAGTACGGCAACCATGTGCTAAGCAGGCACACATGGAGCAATGGCACCGGGGCACAAGTATATTAGTCCTGATAGCTAGCAGCTACTGATAGCCACTGTTCTCATTGCTGGTAGCCCTAGCCTAGCAGCTACCTGATACCAGCTTGAGGCTAGTCTGCTGACACTGGGCCCCCCCCCCCCCCCCTGAAGGTCCCAAGAGTTTACAACTTACAATTATCATCAGGTAAAATAGTATGCCCAGAATGGCTGATCCACCGCTGGCACTATTAGCTCTCTAAGGATGGCTGCTCATCAGTGGTGGGTATTATTTGAATAATAAGGGGCTGTAGATATATTGTACTCTAAATAATTAGTTTTCTGTAGGTCAGGTTGAATATATGGGATCTAAACCATCAGTCAGTGGTGAATGGCCTTCATTGATACTTACAGATGCAATCAGCCGAAAACAGGAATTATATGGCTCACAATACATGTGCCATGCTTAACTAGTGCAGTTGGGTTAAGAGTTGGACTCTAGTCCTGATGCTGTTTCTCTACCCACAGTCACAATCTCTAGATCACAAGGGCATGCTGAACCTCGCTATGGTCAGGCGTAGGCCTTCATTACATGTGTGGGATGTGTTGCCGGCTCCCACTCTCTGCTTAATAACCTTCATTCAAAAAAATTATGATCATTATTGTCCAGTGCATGTTAGTAACTATCTGCAGTATGTGGCCAGACCCTCTCACAGTATTGCTAAGGTTGGGTCTGTCAAAGTGAGCGGTATTCTCGAAGCATAGAAACTCCTGAATCAGTCAGGTGCATGCTGTTATTGATATTTATGCTGACATGAGAGTGTTACATGAGAAGGGAGGTGGAGTAAATAGGGGTTACATAATGAATGAGATTAGAGAATGAACTGTAGTAGTGCTGGATGCAGTGTCTTAGGACTCATAAGCTACACTATACTATTGTCAGTGTGGCATTATAATATAGAACTTGGGTAGTAGGTTCTAGTAATTAGGGTTAAATCTCCACCTAGTAGAGGTGTGACGGTCCGTCGGGGCCCCCTTAAAAGCGTCTATGCAGGGCACGCTGCCCTTCACTCTATTGGTACTGGACTTATTCTCACATATTACACTCACTGCCTGTCTATCTCATATGATCAGGCTCTCTACCTGTCTGCTCTCTGCCTGTCTATTCTTGCACTATCAGGCTCTCTGCCTGTCTATTCTTGCATTATCAGGCTCTCTGCCTGTCTATTCTCACATGATCAGGCTCTCTGCCTGTCTATTCTTGCACTATTAGGCTCACGGCGTCTATTCTCTCACTGTCAGGCTCACTGCTTGTCTAGTCTTTCTCTATCAGGCTCATATTCTCACTATCAGGCTCACTGCATGTCTACTCTCACTCGCAAGCTTGCTGCCTATCTATTCTGTCACTCTTGTTCTTATCCATTCTCACATTCAGACTGGCTGCCTATCTAGTGGCACTTTGTCATGTTTTATTCGTGCACTCTCAAACTCGCTGCCATCTGTTCTTGCACTATCAGACTTGCCTACCTAATCTCGCACTTAGGCCCAGGGCCTATATATTCTTGCATGCACTATCGGGCTTGCTCACTTGCGTATTCTCAAGCTCACTGCCTATGTATCCTCAGGCTCCTCACTGCCTATGTACTCTCAGGCTTGCTGCCTATACGTGTTCTTAGGCTCACTGCCTATGTATTCTCAGGCTTGCTGCCTATCTACTCACAAGCTCAGATCACTGCCTATGTATTCTCAGGCTCACTGCCCATGTATTCTTAGGCTCACTGCATATCTAGTCAGAGGCTCACTGCCTAGGTATTCTCAGGCTCACTGCCTATGTATTCTCAGGCTCGCTGCCTATCTATTCTTCAGGCTTACGGCCTATCTAGTCACAGGCTCACTGCGTAGGTATTCTCAGGCTCACTGCCTATGTATTCTCAGGCTCACTGCCTATGTATTCCTCGCTGCCTATCGGTTCTCAGGCTCACTGCCTATATATTCTCAGGCTCACTGCCAATGTATTCTCAGGTCGCTGCCTATCTGTTCTCAGGCTCACTGCCTATGTATTCCCAGGCTTGCAGCCTATGTATTCTCAGGCTCACTGCCTAACTGTTCTTAGGCTCACTGCCTAGCTCACTGCCTATGTATTCTCAGGCTTACTGCCTAACTGTTCTCAGACTCACTGCCTATATATTCTCGGGCTCACTGCCTATGTATTCTGGGGCTCGCTGCCTAGGTATTCTCAGGCTCACTGCCTAGGTATTCTCAGGCTCACTGCCTATGTATTGTCAGGCTCACTGCCTAGGTATTCTCAGGCTCACTGCCTAGGTATTCTCA
>WLWD01004122.1_pt1 | contig 28143 bp, 24 predicted proteins | sample 6712731 | NCBI WGS metagenome assembly WLWD01 (sample SAMN12718690, study PRJNA576275) | sponge metagenome | isolation source: marine sponge | host: Mycale hentscheli | place: New Zealand: South Island, Marlborough, Capsize Point | collected 2014-11-01
CCCCTCTCCCCACCAGTCCCCCCTCCCCACCAGAGGGGCAGAAATGGAGGAATGGAGGAACAAAAATGGAGGGGCTGGAACGGAGGACAGGAATGGAGAGACAGGAATAGAAGCACAGGAGTGGAGAACAGGAATGGAGAGACAGGAATAGAAGGACAGGAATGGAGAGACAGAAATAGAAGGACAGGAATGGTGGGACAGGAAGGGACGGGAATGGATAGTGAGGCAAATAAAGGATAGCTTTAGAATAAAAGCCTGACCATCAACCACCTCAGACATCAGTGAGACAGCAAATATAAACACTTGGTTTTCCAAGCCAAGACAACACCTACAGGAAGTTATTGTCAACAAAATGTGACCACAGGAAACATATTAGGCACCACCACCAATGCAAGGGTGCCCCTTAGCCTCACAAGTGGCCACTCACTAATACACAACCTCAACATTTGTAATACTGTATAGGGAGCTAGCTAGCTGTGGAAATTTGGTTTGTACATATTGTATTGTGTACCGGAACCTTACCATACTCATTATCAATACAGCTTTCCTCCCAAAGATGTCTGAGGAAGCCCCAATAATGGGAGACACCAGGAATTGAAGCAGAGAAAACATGGAGCCCAACAGCCCTGCAAGTACCAGACCACACAGTCATAACCCTTCTCCTTCTCGATCAACACACTCACACCACACACACACACACACACACACACGAATATGTACAAATGTCTTACCTCCAAGCAAAACAAGATTGAATCTTTCTTCTTCAGGTGCTCCAATGAAGTTACGAAAGACGTCAACTTTATCTATAAGAAACGAATAGAGTCCACCCTAAAAGAAATAAAGTATTAAATTGATCAAAATGATTTTGCTAGAAATGTAATCATAATGATTAATTCTCTCTATACTATGAACTCTAGTCAATTCAGGCACCAGAAAAGAAGCTAGTTACGAGCTGCACTAACCTGGTCTTCTTTGCTGTAATACTCTAACATAGAAGGAATCAGGGGCAGAATGACGGTGAATCCAAGTAAATCTATTAGCAGGGAAAGAAATAGTACCAGAAGAGTCCAGTGTGACCCTGCATTATTCTGTTGCACATGAACCATGCCTCTGCCTCTGTTGACGCGCTATTACAGACAGACTCAAGTAGCAGTCAGGATGGGAAGAGTCAGTAAACTTCGCAGTTATCATTCGTTTGAGCTACTCAGCGGGTTTTTCTAATGTTGGCGACCCTTTACCTTCCCGCAGGTCGTGGACTGTTTGTTAGTGTACCGCCGCCTCATACATACATACTACATACAATGTAGTCTCGCGAGCCAGCGGTTAGGTAAAGGGTCTGGCTCGCGAGACTACATACAATGTACGCACACAAGGCCACTTCTTGTGGTAGAAAGTTGCTTCAATCAACACTTACAGCAACAATGGAGTGTGCACTAGTAATGTGAGAGGTGAGGTATAGGTTAATATTAGGCTCTCCACCCTCAAGAAACTTTTGTGATGCCCTAGGAATCAGTTGTCTCAAGATCTCACAAAATATATTTAGATTTCTCAGTGCAAAAATAGCCGATCAATAGCTAAAATTATAACAAAGAAAGGATAGTTGCTTCAACCGTCCATACAATACTAATGAGGACATTGAGTTTTTGAAAGTAATTGTGGTGGTGTAATTTAATTCTAACTACCAATAATACATTACTAACCCTCCCCCCCTCTAGTCCAGTGGGAAATTGGCAATAGACAGAGTGGACCAAAGCATGAAACTTAGTACAGTGTTTGTTGAAGGTATGTACTGCAATATTAGAAGGGGTGCCATCCAGATATACATTCCTTTACAAAAATATGTCTTACAAGAAACTTTGGTCAATATAATCGGCGATACCCGCGAATTTTTTTATTTGCGCGCCCAATACAATTATTATAGCGAAAAAAACAACAACAAAAAACGGCGATATTACAGGCAGCTAGACTATTTAATAGAACTAGCTACCTTGATAGCTAGCCTGGTGTAGCAAGTTTCAGAGAATTTATTTCAGTAGAATAAAACACCATATTATTATAGAAAGGATAGTTGCTTCAACCGTCCATGCAATACTAATGAGGACATTGAGTTTTTGAAAGTAATTGTGGTGGTGTAATTTAATCCTAACTACCAATAATACATTACCCTCCCCCCCCTCTAGTCCAGTGGGAAATTGTACTTTTGATGCAATATTGTGACAGAGTGGACCAAAGCATGAATCTTAGCATAGTGTTTGTTGAAGGTATGTACAGCAATATTAGAAGGGGTACCATCCAGATTATTTCGGCTTATGGAGCCTTCTAGTGGTTACTGCCACTAATTCAATTATGACTACACCTTGGGAGGTGTGAAGGTGTAGTCATAATTAAATTAGTGGCCTGCCACTAATTAAATTATGACTACACCTTCACACCTCTCAAGTACAACTCACATGTCACAGAAATTGTCCAACACCAACTAACATTCCCAGGGGCTGTGCCCAACCACACAATGATCTCATGTTCTGTATCATCTGTTTATACAAAGTTCCTTATTCAGTCACCCTCATTCAGTTCAGTAACCACTAGAAGGCTCCACAAGCTGAAATATTATGGTTTTATTCTACTGAAATAAATTCTCTGAAACTTGCTACACCTGGCTAGCTATCAGGATAGCTAGTTCTATTAAATAGTCTAGCTGCCTGTAATATCAGGTGACTCCTAATTATAGTATTAAACCACAATACATTATAATAAACAATTTATATTGAGCTCTTTTACATAATTAACTGTTAATCAAAATTTCACACTTTAAAAAGTTTGTTTTGTCACAATAATTTTTCTTATATGCTGGACTACTCCCCCTTCGTTACTAGTCAACAAAAGATGAATGACTACATTCTATATGCGTAAACCCATTTAGTTTAGTAGTAGTATTAACCTATCATCGCAAAACCAGTGAATAACTTGGTGATTTTGGTTTAGCTAGAACATTGAAAAGATCTCTTCCGTGTGACTGCATTTGTGTGCACATAATGGTGTCTGTTCTTTGTATTGATTTTTGTAGTAGTATCTATTATAATATTTTATGAGTAGTGAAAAAGTACTCATGTAATTAATGAAACTGAAACCATTGGTGGTTTGCATGTCTAAATTAGCTTATCACTCTGTTATTTTTACCCTGCCAGTATACTTAGGGCTACAACCAAAATGTATCCAGCATTGAGTATGCAGCTGTAGTATCTTCTTAACATTCTTAGCTATCTTTGTGGTGCTCTGGAACACAAATCACCAATAAAAAGCAGATCCAACCCTCTCCCTGCCCCTCCCTCCTATTTGAATATTGTAAATGATTTATTATGGTATCCTGGAATTCAAATCACAAGAATCAAGAAAGAAAGAAAAAACACTAAACACACACACACACAAACAACAAAAAACAACAATAAACATACAAAAAGCAACACTGTTAACGCAAAAGCTATGTTATCTAGATATACACTTTTGAAAAGTAAGTCACCATGGTAATAATGCCTGAAAATTTCTAATTTCAAAGAATAGCTACACATGCTTTGGGGATTTATGAATTAGTAGCAATTCAGGAGCAGCACCAATGAATCTACATGTGCATATTATTGTCAATGAATTTAGATAAGAGGTAGTTTAATAAAATTCACACACAGCTAATTATCTACCACACACATGTACAGACAGCAATTTTAGCTGTAGTATTTAACCAGTCATGCAAGTCCTATACTAGTATTAAGAATGGCGAAGCCAATTTGTTTGATTACTACTTAAATTGGATTTGTGTCTACACACAAGCAATTGTTACATGTGTACCTGTACATGCTCATATGTATTAGCTATACAATTGTAATATGAATATTGATTATAGTTTGCATAGCTACTATTGTAAATTAAACAGCATTCAATAAATAAAAAAAATTGAGCCTTTTGACTCCGTATTAAAACAATGCTTATGGAGTGAAAATAAGACATTAGCTACTTATATTGGTTAATATTTCATATCAATAGCTAGCTGGCTATGTAAACGTTATAAGAACACAATATTCACTTCAGGATGACTTCCTTCATCTTGCTCTTCCTTCATTTCGACTTCTTGTGTCTCTTCACTTGAAGAATGAAACAAGCAAAACATAATCAATACTTTCAGTTTGTGCAAACCAAAATAGAACACTAAATGGATGAATGGAAACAACCCAAATACGGAAGCCAAACTCACACCAATGGCCAGTCCTAAATCTTTACCATAGTCTGTAACCGGATAAACTGGAGTTTGTGTGCCTGCATAATACAATCCATTGACTAATGCGTAAGCGGCTGCAAAAATCATTGGATAGATAAAGTGAAGGGTATTCACGGGAACTCCAGATATACAGAAATCAATAATGGCTACGATGGCATTAACTAGATGAGTATTTGCACTGATTCCACTCACAGGACCACCGCTGTAGAAAGTGGCCCAGTAGAGCACACACACGCACACTGTTATGGTGAACGCTACGGAGGTTATCAACCAGTGGACGGCCTGATACCAACTGAGGTTACTACTGGTGTATCCGCAGCACCCAAGTGGTGCACTATATTTGCACTGGTACTTGTGAACGAATTCTTCCTCTGGTTTCTTGCAGACAAAGTGGACTGAAATAAATTTAGCAGTGACTGATAAGGCCGACACGATGAGGGACAAATTGAAGGCAATGAAGGCCCAATGAGTCAGGAAGATCAGGTACCGAGAGTTAGGAGACCCATGTATGGAAATTATCTGCCAGCTCAAAAAGTAGAACATGAGAAACCACCGGTACACTACGTAAAGCACCTGGAAAGGCCACTTGTATGGTAGCCACTACAAAGAAAAATGTGATCTTACAAGAAAGGTAAGGAGGACAAGCTGCTTACCGGGGTGTACGTGAATAATTTCCAGTCATGGTGATAAAAGCAAAGAGCGGAGTAATGCCAATCTAACAGGCACAACTTGCAGCACTTCTTACCCATCGCGTAACTCTATAGGCTCAACACCGCAATTGCGCAGAATGCCTGCGTTCTATATACATATACATGGGAGGTGTGAAGGTGTAGTCATAATTTAATTAGTGGCAGGCCACTAATTCAATTATGACTACACCTTCACACCTCCCAAGTACAACTCACATGTCACAGAAATTGTCCAACACCAACTAACATTCCCAGGGGCTGTGCCCAACCACACAATGATCTCATGTTCTGTATGTTATGAACTTTATCATCCGAATAATAGGGCCTACAACAATAGGCTTTTAACAGCTTAGAATCACAACACACAAAAGAAAGGTAAAGGGCGGCATACTATGAATACAGCATGTTATGAATGTGGTAAGGTGAGGTACAATAAGCGGTAATGATATACATAATGCACAAATAAGTTCCACATCATTCGCCCCTCACTTTAAGAAGTTTCGGTAGTAGCCGGGTTGTAGTAGTCAGGTGGGTGTCTCTGGTGCTGAGAACGTCGCAGTATTTTGGGTTCACTTGTGGGGGCAGGAGTTGGGGCAGTGTCAGCTGGAGTAACACTATTTTCAAGTGGCACGACATCATTGGTAGAAGAATTATCCTCTGAGGAATGTTGAGGGGCATCCACTTTGTTGGTGCTACCGGCTCTGCTTGCTGGCCAGTCGGGACGACTGCTGTTCTCAGATGAACTACACTCTACTGGGGTTTCATTAGTGTTCCCACAAGGGGCTAAGTGTCGTATAGACACAGTAGTTTCCCTTCCATCAGCATGTCGTATGTGGGCATATTGTGGGTTTGCCTGTAGCAGCTGAACCTCATCTACCAAGGGGTCAGTTTTATTAGCACGCACATGACGCTTGAGGAGGACTGGACCAGGTGTGGAAAGCCAAGTTGGAACCGATCCTCCAGTAGACGATCGCCTCTCAAATCTGAAGAATCTCTCATGTGGCGTGTTATTAGTAGCTGTACACAGTAGAGATCTTATGGAATGCAGAGCATCGGGGAGCACATCTTGCCAGTGTGTAACAGGTAGTCCATGAGTCTCCAAGGCCATCCTTATAGTCTTCCAGATAGTACCATTGTACCTTTCTACTTGGCCATTACACGCAGGGTTGTACGGAGTAGTACGGCTGGTGGCCACGCCTCGACTCATGAGGAACTGACGAAGCTCTTCACTCATGAAAGAGGAGCCCCTATCTGAGTGGATATAAGCTGGCATTCCGAAGAGAGAAAAGAGCTGACATAGGCACTTAATCACTGTAGTAGTACTGACATCTTTGCAAGGGAACACAAACGGGAAGCGGCTATACTCGTCTATGACATTGTGGAAATATGTGTTCTGATTGTTAGACTTAAGCGGTCCTTTGAAGTCGATATTTAGCCGCTCAAACGGTTGGGTGGCTTTGATCAGATGGGCTTGAACTGGCACCGCCTGCAAGTGGCATCTTTAGCAGGACATTTATACCGAGGATGTTTGTTATATCCACAAAAGTGACACTTGGGACCTGTGGCAGCCGCTATGGTGCACTCCCCATCATCCACACTCACCAGAATGTGGAGAAGATGGGGTGACAGTAGCGGCAGGGAACGAAGGAGGGTTAGATACTACGTAAGAGTCAGAACTTCTCTGAGCCGCATCCAGAGACCGGGCCTTAGTAAACATGCTTTGCAAATCAAGAGTAGTACTCTCCAGTAAACGCTGACGAATTGAATTGGACTGTAAACCTCTGATGAGGGCCTGGAGGAATCCATCCAATGTCTCCCCGCTTTGCTGACGTCGGGTGGCCAACATATGGCGGGCAAACATTTCGTTGATGGGCTTTATGTAGAGAGACTTCAAGGTCGCCAGAGCATCATCATAGCTGTCACAATTCCCAATATACTCGAAGATTCGTGGGCTAACGTAATTGGTTAAAACCTGCAATTTATTGAGACCTTCAGCGGGGAGGACGGAAATAAAATTCTCGAAAGTTCGAACTCAGTGCACCCAGTCCTTCTCAGCCGCACTCGAACCCGGATAGGTATCCAGCCTGCTGGGACGTAAGAGTTTGTCCATGATTATAAGCTGTTAAAATTGTTATGAACTTTATCATCGGAATAATAGGGCCTACAACAATAGGCTTTTAACAGCTTAGAATCACAACACACAAAAGAAAGGTAAAGGGCTACATACCATGAATACAGCATGTTATGAATGTGGTAAGGTGAGGTACAATAAGCGGTAATGATATACATAATGCACAAATAAGTTCCACATCACTGTATCATCTGTTTATACAAAGTTCCTTGTTCAGTCACCCTCATTCTCATTCACCACTAGAAGGCTCCACAAGCCGAAATATTATGGTTTTATTCTACTGAAATAAATTCTCTGAAACTTGCTACACCTGGCTAGCTATCAGGGTAGCTAGTTCTATAAAATAGTCTAGCTGCCTGTACTATCAGGTGACTCCTAATTATTAACATTCAAGTATTAAACCACAATACATTATAATAAACAATTTATATTGAGCTCTTTTACATAATTAACTGTTACACTTTTAAAAAAATTGTTGGCATCCCTTCTGATACTGTTATTAACATCCTTAGCTATCTTGTGGTGCTCCGGAACACAAATCACCAATAAAAAGCAGATCCAACCCTCTCCCTGCCCCTCCCTCCTGTTTGAATATTGTAAATGATTCATTATGGTATCCTGGAATTCAAATCACAGGAATCAAGAAAGAAAGGAAAAAAACACTAGACATACACCACACACAAACAACAACAACAACAATAAACATACAAAAAGCAACACTGTTAACGCAAAAGCTATGTTATCTAGATATACACTTTTGAAAAGTAAGTCACCATGGTATTAATGCCTGAAAATTTCTAATTTCAAAAAATAGCTACATATGCTTTGGGGATTTATGAATTAGTAGTAATTCAGGAGCAGCACCAATGAATCTACACATGCATATTATTGTCAATGAATTTAGATAAGAGGTATTTTAATAAAATTCACACACAGCTATTGTCTACCACACACAAGTACACACAGCAATTTTAGCTGTAGTATTTAACCAGTCATGCAAGTCCTATACTATTATATTAAGAATGGCGAAGCCAATTTGTTCGATTACTACTTAAATTGGATTTGTGTACACACAAGCAATTGTTACATGTGTACCTGTACATGCTCATATGTATTAGCTATACAATTGTAATATGAATATTGATTATAGTTTGCATAGCTACTATTGTAAATTAAACAGCATTCAATAAATAAAAAAAATTGAGCCTTTTGACTCCGTATTAAAACAATGCTTATGGAGTGAAAATAAGACATTAGCTACTTATATTGGTTAATATTTCATATCAATAGCTAGCTGGCTATGTAAACGTTATAAGAACACAATATTCACACTTCAGGATGATTTCCTTCATCTTGCTCTTCTTTCATTTCGACTTCTTGTGTCTCTTCACTTGAAGAATGAAACAAGCAAAACATAATCAATACTTTCAGTTTGTGCAGACCATAATAGAACACTAAATGGATGAATGGCAACAACACAAATATGGAAGCCAAACTCACACCAATGGCCAGTCCTAAATTTTTACCATAGTCTGTAACCGGATAAACTGGAGTTTGTGTACCCGCATAATACAATCCATTGACTAATGTGTAAGCGGCTGCAAAAATCATTGGATAGATAACGTGAAGGGTATTCACGGGAACTCCAGATATACAGAAATCAATAATGGCTACGATGGCATTAACTAGATGAGTATTTGCACTGATTCCACTCACAGGACCACCGCTGTAGATAGTGGCCCAGTAGAGCACGAACACACACACTGTCGTGGAGAACGCAACGGAGGTTACCAACCAGTGGACGGCCTGATACCAACTGAGGTTACTACTGGTGTATCCGCAGCACCCAAGTGGTGCACTATATTTGCACTGGTACTTGTCAGAGAATTCTTCCTCTGGTTTCTTGCAGACAAAGTGGACTGAAATAAATTTAGCAGTGACTGATAAGGCCGACACGATGAGGGACAAATTGAAGGCAATGAAGGCCCAATGAGTCAGGAAGATCAGGTACCGAGAGTCAGGAAACCCATGTATTGAAATTATCTGCCAGCTCAAGAAGTAGAACATGAGAAACCACCGGTACACTACGTAAAGCACCTGGAAAGGCCACTTGTATGGTAGCCACTACAAAAAAAAATGTGATCTTACAAGAAAGGTAAGGAGGACAAGCCGCTTACCGGGGTGTACGTGAATAATTTCCAATCATGGTGATAAAAGCAAAGAGCGGAGTAATGCCAATCCAACAGGCACAACTTGCAGCACTTCTTACCCATTGCGTACCACGGCTCCACACGACAATTCCTCCCCCGGAAGTGAGGCCCTAAAAGGGTGGTGAGAGCTCCCACCCAGGACAGGAGCTCCACCCCCCTAGGGTAAGGCCTTTCCCACTCTTAGCTCTACCTATTCCCCGGCCCACCGGAGCCGTGTACGGGCGCTTACTGCACGAGTATGGCTTCGAGTCAGGATTACTCCGACATTTTAGACGGCCTCAGCATGAACCAGAAAGCATAAGAGACAAAGCTTCTTGCTATTTACTAAGTAGTACACTCACTACACAGGGTTTCATACAGACTATGGAATTCCCCCTCCCCCCTCCCCCCCCCCCTCCCCTAAATTAAATCATGACTGTATAGTTTTGGTCATTCAATAGCAATTTGTAATAGTTTGTCTAAGCTTTCATCTAATAATGTTTCATAGTCACAATGTCACCATTTTCATGTGGCTAAAATATTTTTGTGACTCCACAAATTTTCCACCCCCACTCCCTCTAGCGTAAAACCCTGTATGAATCCCTCCTACTAATCTGAGCTTACCTATGTCGTGGCTTAGAAGGACAAATATCCCAAAACAATTTTATAGTCTATATGAGCAAGCATAATTAAAAAAAAAAAAAATGTAAAAAAGAATATGGTGATTGTTGTATTATGAATGCCACAGATCTGACAGATCACTCCCACAAACTTGCTGGAGCTCGTGAGAGAATGATATCAGGTAAGTATTGTACTTGGAGCTATGTGCTCTTAGATAATTTGCTACCGCAGTTTTAACGTTCTTGAGCTGGTTATTAGTAGTTGCTAGTTCATACTGGTATCTTGGTGTATGACAGCATGAATTCCAAATTATCCACTCCTACCAAAACAATAGTTGCAATCTGGGCATTACATCACAATCAAATATGTTAAGACTCAGCATCAGAAAGGTTCTCCAGACTGTGCACTATTTGCAATAGCAAATGCAGTTGCAATTTGCAATGGATTGAGCCCAGAATATCTTAAATACGATCAAAATTCAATGTGGGAGCACTTGATGCAGGCATTACAGAACAAGTTTTTGTTTCCATTTCCTGCTTGCAAAGCTGACAGAAAAAAAGTTATCAGAAAAGAAAAATTGTTTATTTGTTGCTGCTGCAAATAATTGAAGAAGAACCAATGTTTGAGTGTTACAAGTGCAAAAAGAAATTTCATTCAAAATGTGTTGCAGAGAAAACATTTCAAAAACAAGAAGAATGGTATTGTCCATCTTGCTCTTCAACTAAATACTCATATGGACAAATGGCTGAAGAGGTTAAACTGCTGAAGGTATGAGGGTATAAGCATTAGTTATAATACAAAAAATCTTTTTATAGCCTATAATGGTAGAAATAATGGCTGGGAAGCTTCCATCTTCTCATCGTTTTGTGTATCACCATGGCACAAATAGCTAAGCAGAAACAGAAACTTATGTATGCCAACAAGATTGGACCAATAAAAGACTGGCCCAGTGATCAGGTAACCAATGAAAAGTACTTCATTAATAGATGCTATTTGTGAGACATTACTGCAGGTTTCAGCATTACTGAAAAAAATTCTGACTATAGCAAAGGAGTTTGACAATGACTGCACTTTTGTATATGTGTTGGATGTATTGTTGCTGGAAAGTAAGAGAGTGAACTGCCAACATTAGTTATTGAATGGTTCAAGCCATTTATATTTAGATGATGGTTCGTGTGAAGGAGAAGATTGAAAACTGTACCATTGAAGAAGCTATTACAAATATGACAGCGTAAATTAAATAGTACAGAAGTTGTTGTTATTATTAGAGTAGCAAGTAGGCGTTCAATTTATTTTATATAACGACATATTTGTTAACTATTTTGGATGTCTGAAGCAAACAGTGCGGGAAATAGTTTTGTGATGTGAAGAACATTGGGCCGAGTAGTTAATTGTTAGGTGCATAGCATCAGCAACATAATGAAACCATTGCCAGAATACTTTATGCCAGGACTACATTGATAGCTACTGAAAAGGAAGCTGGGGCAATCAGTAGGACCTAAATGAATTTTTCTTCAAATTCTCCCAGCAATATTTTTCCTAATTCTCACACACACACACACACAAAAAAAACATAATGCTGGTAGATTCTCCCTAACTTCTTAAATATAAATAAGTATATTTTTATTACTTGCATCTATAATTGTATTGTAGCTATATATATTGTCTGCTTCAGTATAATATCATATAAGAATTTGATTAACTTGTGTAAATGGCTCATTTTAAGCAATTAGCTAGCTAGGTGTGAATATTATAGTCAGGAGTTACATGTATGTCTCGTGAGAATGTTAGATTTGAGCTTGCGCTATTTTGAACTGATTGAAGACTCTTTCAGAGTCGAAATAAAAAAGGAATGCATTGACACTAAAAGTTCATCAAACTAGAATAATCTAACCATCTAGTTGCTCTACTAGCTACACCTCTAAGGTGAATAAATCGTAACTTTTTCATGGTGATGATCACAAAAACTGCAAATAGAAAAAATTCAATAATTTGAAGCCATATGTTTATTATTAATTTAATATGCAATATTAAATTTTGTTAAAGTTAGGGAAACAAACCCCTCCTCCCCCTCCAAGGCACCAATTGTCCATTATACACTAAACAACACAACCTACTACTTATTTGATGGTGAGTGTGTTTTATGTTATTTTTTAAGGAAATAAACATTTTTGCTATATTAAAGCAACAGAATGGCAGTGTCAAGCATGTAAGCATGCTGCTACAACTAAATTCAGCATGATAGAATGTGAAGACTGTACATTATGGTTTCATTGGTAAGCAATAAAATGAAAGATTGTTTATTGCATATCAGTAATTTGTATCAATAGGGACTGTGTTCAAGTTACAGAACCAACAGATGATGTGTGGTACTGCACCAGCTGTTTCAAAAACAAGAAAATAGTTGCATGCAAGATTCGATGTCATGAGAGCTGTCAGCTCTTCTCACGAGGAGGAGTTAATGTAGACTACTTCAAGTTGAAACTTGCTTTAAAGTTTTGGAAGCTCCACCCACTCTATGGAAGAGACGTGACCTGTTTAGTTAAGCTTTACAGTTAGGGTCTTGTTATGTACACGGGAATTTCTTATTCACTTATATGTTCAAATCTCTCAAAATGTCAATTTTGACAAAGACCACACCAACCAATAATTACACCCACCCACCAGTGATTAAACACACCCACCAACCATTCACATTTACAATCGATATATTTACCACTAACTTTGACTTGTGAGATTGTGAGCCCTGTGCTATTAATGGCAACACTGATATCATCAGAATGGTCCGCACCCCAACCGTCCATACCGCCACAATATAACTTCTCCAGGATGAACAGAACCTCTTTAGAAAACTTTTGGCAGCTTTCAGAAGTAGAAATGTCAGCAACTTCAAGGTTTTCCTCATCCATAGCAGCCATTACGAGTTTAGACTACCACGTGGGTTTGTAGTCTCGTGGGCCAGACTCTCTGGAGGCGCTCGCGCAAGCGGCAATACACTTGTAAGTGCAGGAGAAATGTTGTTTAAAAGGATACTTAATTCATAATCATGACTATAATTAGCAATTATTTTGAGGTGACTATTATAACAACTTGTGCATATTTTATCATTGTCAGCATATCACTGACTTGATAAAATGATATTTAATGGCAACAGTGTTAGGGCAGTGCCTGTACGACCCCTTTATGTTAGCACTACATGTGAAGCATTTCTCATGCATGTATACTTGAGGGTTGATTGTGTTTATAATGAACCTGGCACAGTGGAACTAGCTTCCCATCATCAGTGTTAACTGCTACATTAAATATGTCATTTATATGTTTAGCTGTGACAAGTCCTGAATGGATGATGCTCTCTCAGTCTTGTTACAGTGGGGAAGTATGCACTTATGTATGTTTTCTTTGTTCTGTAATGTCCATCATGGTACATAGTCACGTCACCTGAATTAATTTTTTTCCTCTTTATGTCTTTTTCACATGCACAACAAATACAGCTGTCAACTGTGATCATTTTCTCCATGGCCCGGAGTTTTGTTGAAAGTTCAGGATCCCACGTGGACAGGTGTGTGTAAAAAGAGGCATATTTGTTGCATAACTGGCAAGGACCACATTTTCGACCTGGATGGATCGTCGTCTTTGGACCCCTTCTCCTTAGCACTGAACTCTTTGATTGTACATACAAAGTATTTTCATAAAACCTTCAATATCACTTAAAAATTTATTTTCTTTGTTTTGCAGTTACAATAACTTAGTATAATAATAATTATTATAATGACTACATATATGATAAGCAAAATAGTCATGATTATGAATTAAGTATCCTTTTAATATGAATGACTATGACATATCACTAAATATTTTGGTCTAATTTGGTTGCAGATTGCTATGTCCCGAATTAATAAGAAATACAATATAACTATATTAAAAGGTATTCTGATGCTAAAATGGTCTGGTTTTTTCCTCAAACAATGCTGTTAGCTTGACTGAGCAGCACACCACACTATTAAGACAAACACGTGTATGGCTTCCTTGCAAACTAAAAAAATATACACAACGTAACTAGTTAACGAGCTAAGGTCGAACGGTTATTTCCCTGAGCGGTAAGACGGGACTTTCCCTAACTGCAATCGGCTGTATGGATTCTCATCGTTCTACTAGCAGCAGTAAACGAAGTCGAAATCAGTCACAGAATTGTTGGCTGGTATATTACTAACTTGGAGCCAAGCCTATCCAAGAGGTCATCTTTTTCAAGAGCTGAAGAAAAGCTGAAGGAGTTTAATACTCCCAAGGCTCCCAGCATTCGGTATTCTGACAACATCAGGGCGATGCAGTTGGAGTCCTACGGGTTGTGCAGCTCCAGACGGAAGCTAAAACGCTGGCCGCGATAGGCAGTAACGCCGTAAAACTTGATACCTGCTAGGGCCTGAGATACAACCGTAGCTAAATCAGCCATACCCGTGCAACAATTAGCGGTAAACTGGCGCCCTTGCACAAATACGCATGCGCTGTTTTGTGACGTCGCGTTTACGTGTACTATAGGCCCACAATCCGCTGTAAACGTCATCATTTGATGACCCTTACCGTGCATAATTTTTTTTTGGTGAAAAACAGCCTCAACTCACTTAATTTTCAAGGTATACAGTGCTTCCAACTTAAAGAGTGGATTTTTTTAAACTACTGTATAGACCCTCACTACAGTCATTTAACATACACATACCTTTTCTTCATCATCCCAATAATGTTTACAATAGTAAAACTGCCTGTTTAGAGAATGGAAAACGGAGAACAAAACTTTTCTCATTCACTCTAATACATTTTACGCCATTTTTTTTGACGTCAAGATTTTGCGGTAGTTCGTCATTAAACGTAACTAGTTAACGAGCTAAGGTCGAACGGTTATTTCCCTGAGCGGTAAGACGGGACTTTCCCTAACTGCAATCCGCTGTACGGATTCTCATCGTTCTACTAGCAGCAGTAAACGAAGTCGAAATCAGTCACAGAATTGTTGGCTGGTATATTACTAACTTGGAGCCAAGCCTATCCAAGAGGTCATCTTTTTCAAGAGCTGAAGAAAAGCTGAAGGAGTTTAATACTCCCAAGGCTCCCAGCATTCGGTATTCTGACAACATCAGGGCGATGCAGTTGGAGTCCTATGGGTTGTGCAGCTCCAGACGGAAGCTAAAACGCTGGCCGTGATAGGCAGTAACGCCGTAAAACTTGATACCTAGGGCCTGAGATACAACCGTAGCTAAATCAGCCATACCGTGTAACAATTAGCGGTAAACTGGCGCCCTTGCACAAATACGCATGCGCTGTTTTGTGACGTCGCGTTTACGTGTATAAAGGCCCACAACCCGCTCTAAACGTCATCATTTGATGACCCTTACCGTGCGTAATTTTTTTTTGGTGAAAAACAGCCACAACTCACTTAATTTTCAAGGTATAGCTACCAAAGTTATACATAATAATTTTAAGGCAATTTTACATCATGTGTCAAATTTTTAGAGATATAACTCAATAAATTCAAAAATCCTGGCTTAAACACTTTTTTTTAAATATTTCGAGATTCAAATTTCGTGTGCCCACAAAATTAGGCTCAAATGAAACTTCAGGTATTAAAGTATCAGTATACCAAGTTATAGAGATAAGGACAAATAATTTCTCTTTTTTCAGCTTAAACACTTCCAAATTCACTGTCTTGAAGCTCCCAGTTCCATCACCTATAACCACAAAAATAACCACAGACCCACAAAATTGTTTTGTCTGTATGCTAATATGACATTAATGTATAATAATACAAAATTTTAGCTTTCTATTACACATACTTGAGAAATTATAGCAGAATTAGCAACTTAATGAGGTGACCTTTTGAACGCGTTTCTATTACTTCCGGTACGAGTGGCTAAGAGGACTGAGCAGCCATTATGAGTTTAGACTACCACGTGGGTTTGCACGCACGACAGTTTACAGCACTATTATTACGTGACTAGCATACCGTTACAGCTCCTCCCTCTCTGGGCACCTTCCTAGCACCTAGTCTGGCGGAGCCGACCCTGTACCTTCTTTGTTGGTGGGCGCCTACCAACAAAGAAGGTAAAGGGTCGGCTCCGCCAGACTACCTAGCACCCGTGCACCTAGGTTTCAATAATTAACCCCCACGGGTGCTAGGGGGTAAGGTGACGAGAAGCTGGTGCACCGTGTGCCCACCTCTTACTGCTCGCTGAAAAGCTGGTGCAGCGAATTAGTCGCCATGGCTGGAGGAAGAAGAGTAGGAGGTGATCCAAGATCGGAAGCTAAATATAATATCTTATCTAGGCTCTTGTTTTGGTAAGTATCCTAGAGGTTCGACTGAGAGTGATTTCAAGAGTAATAAGCAATTAAAGTGATTACAAGAGTGAGGTTGGTATTCTCAGGTCAAACCAATAGTGCCTTTTGCTCAAATCCTCACAAGTTTCTGTGGCTAGATACCCACATATATAGGATGGTATGACCATGTTAGCTGGTGGAGTACATACATACATGCATACACACACATACATACACATACACGCACATATATAAATAGCTATATACATTATCTGTGCAAGGTAGAAAAACTAAACATGCTAATCAATCCACTAGTTACATTTTATAAGTTTAGTTGATATTGCGATCGGTTTCTTCTTGCTTAGCATGTAGCTGGCCAGTAGGAGGTTTCTCTAAAAACTGGGTGTTCTGTTACAGATATGTACCTGCATGTTGTAGGCTAGTGGGTGGGTTTTAGCCTCCTCATCTCAGATCTGCCCATTTCAACAGATCCTGGCTTAGTCTCGCGTAGCCAGACCCTATACCTAACAGCTACGCTGGGAAAGGGTCTGGTGGCATTAGTACATAGTACCAGTTCAATACCATCTCAGGGGAAAGTTGAGGTTCCGGTTGTGGTTGTCAGTAATTTAGGAATACCGCAGCCACTCAATCTGCTCTTTTTCACTGTCCCAAGACTTACGCGTATGTACTATGGACAGTGGAACTTGCTGCAAATAAGGTGAAAAACACTAGGATTCATGAAAGGGTTGCAGGATGAGTAAACTTAGGTCTTGTAAAATGGTGGATATATCAGAAAGCTTTGCTCTTTGATGACAATAAAAAACAAACAAAAACAAACAAAAACAAAAAAAACCCAGGTGATTTTGTGACACTGTTATAAGCTAAGCTAGTACATTGTACCTTATAGCTACCAATAAGTACCATAAGGCAGTTATGGCACACCTTATATCACACCTTTTCTCACAGTTCAAGAGATATTTTGTACAAGCATTTAGCCAGGCATTGAAGTTTTCCATGTGTGCAGTATATTTTCGTTTACATAAGGATTTAACTGCATAGCATCGGTGAAGGACTAATTACATTCCTTTTGAACTGGTATTAATGCCACTAGACCCTTTCCCAGCGTAGCTGTTAGGTAAGGGTCTGGCTATGCGAGACTAATCCTGGCTAAGGTCATGCCCATTTCCTGCACAAGGCTGTCCTGTAGTGGGGGGGGGGGGGGGGGGGGGGGGGGGGGGGGGGTTGGGGGGGGGGGGGGGGGGGGGGGGGGGGGGGGGGGGGGGGTTTAGACTATGACAGGGTTTTGTATCATGTTTACCAGTTTATGCAAGTACACAAGAGTAATTTCCAGCTGCTCATTTGGTTAGGTGAGAACAGATATCCATGAGGTAAGGGAACTCACACGTTAACAAATAAGACCAACATGTTTTAGCATTAATTTCCCTTTTAATTATTTCCAGCCCTACTCTTTAAAATTGTTTTTTCAATTATTTTTTTAGTCATCTTCCAAACTAAAATGTCAAAAGGCAAAAATAAATAAATCATTTTTAGAGAGAATGTGAAAATATTTTTGCTAGCCAGACCCTTTAGTCAATGTACTCTCAACTAAAAGCTCAATATAAGAAAGTGTGATATGGAAATTTTAATATTTTTGGGCTACATAGTAGCATTTGTTGTTGTTGATTTTTCATTTCATAGCTACTTACGGATAAAAATTTAGTACAAAAAATAAATACTCAGTTGTGTCGAATAAAGTATTACATATTGAAAAGAACTATCCATGTTTTTATGTCTAGGTAGAATTTCAATTTCAAAAGCTAATGGTTACTTATGTTGGGACAAAATATATACTAGAGCAACTTGCTCCAGTACGTAGCTATTTGTGTAATTTGTTTTCCTGGACATTGATAAAGTTGTTTTTTTTTTCATTAGCTTTTTCATCAGCTTTTTAGTGAACTGGAATTGTCAAAAAAAACAAAAAAAAACAAAAAAAAACTGATCTATTAATTCGAAAGCATATTATTACAAGTACATGTATATCTGGGGTAAAAAAATTATTGGTTAAAACTGATTATTTCCACTATTTATCACAACAATATCCTCTGGTCCTGCTCCATGAGGATATTTCTGAGTGTGAATATATAATTATTGTATTCTTCATGTGGTATTTTTTCTTCAGTTGGATCGGAGTTCTCCTACGACGTGGATTCTTTCATGAATTAGAGCAATCTGATCTCTTATCCTTCCCAAAGGAGGCAAATTCTGAGATTCTTCACCATAAATTCACCAGGTGAGATAATGCAGGGTTTCATACGGAGGTAGGGGCGCCCTGGGATTCCCCCCCAGAATTTCATGAAATAAATTAATATTTATTACTTAATGGTATTCTGTGATTTTGTTGTTTGTATATATCTAATATTTGGTGAAGGTAAACTTGAGGTCCTTCAAATTGCAATATGCATTAGTCTTCCAAGATTGATGTCACTAATTCTAGACCCAAGACGATTTTTCATCAAATGGGTGTGATTTCAGCAAAAGTGGGTGTGGTCAAACAAACGTGTGGGACCCCCTCCTTCCTAAACTCTTCCCCCCCAGAAAAAAATCCTGTATGAAACCCTGTAATGATTGCTAATAATTAGTATGTGTTGTAAGGTTAACACAAGTCTTAGCTCCCCCCTCCTCATAAAATATCAGCAAGTATTGAACTGAGCATGACAGTATTCGGGGTTTTGGCAAGCAAGCAATTGTGTTACCCTATCAGGGGTAACACATTGAAAATCGGGGATATTTGTTTATATATATGTGTGGACATACATATGTCATTTTGTACTTTGACCCTCGTGTATTTTTGTGTTGCTCGGTGTTCCACCCCATCCCAAACTTCACTAAACAGAATCCTCTGGTTTTCAATCATTACCTGTATCATCCTAGAAATTGAATTGTTTACCGCTTTGAATTCTTTTGCGGGTGCAGTTAAAACTCAAAAACTTACCAGAGTTCCATTTCTATTCGAGTTAGTGGCAGTGGTAAGTTAATATGCCATTTGTCATAATTCTAAGCCCTACACAATAGTATTCACTTGAAAATTCGTTGTCTGCTAGTCTTATGTAGGTATGTCCAGTTGTGTGAAAGTATTGTGCGTTACAGCTACTACATAACTAAAGAATATCACAAAGAAAACGTTTAAATAATGTGATTTTTTTTGTTGCTTTTTTTTCCAATTCAAACAGTTGTGCTACTTTTTTTATTTCAGCTAAGTTTTTGAGAAAACGAGAGAAAAGGCAGACACAGCGGTGAGTACTGTTTTATGGCCACACCCATTAATTCGTTTGCCTGCCATTTAGAATCATGCATGCTCAGGTAAACGTACAAATTTTCTGTGCCCAATTGGGTCAAGAAAAATAAGTGAGAATAAAATGGACTGATATACGTAACCAAGATAAGTAGTAGAGGATAATAACAATGGACAATTTTCAAAGTTTGTAAATTAAGTGTCACTGTGTGAAGGCACTTGTAGTTATTGTATTATTATTACTAGTAAGTACTCTGCCACACTGTACTGCTTGATGTACTAACTTTTCTAAATGAGGAGTGCAGTAGCATAAGGTATTATCCATTGTGTTTTTCTACACCGCTTGGTTTAGTCACATCAGTCTGCTTTTTTTCCTCACATATACTTTTGTTGACCAATGTATTCATGAATATACAATACAAACCAGTGTTGTTGTTGTCATTAGCGTCTTTCTGATGATGCTTTACCAACTTGACTCAGCTTTATGAATAATCATCGTTAGTGTTACTGGTGATGCTTTACCAATCCAGGTTATCTAATAGATTGGCATAGTCTTCATCGCTTTTTCTCACTTATTTTTCTTGACCTATGTACTATGTTCATGAATACTCGCATCACTGTCGTTGCTACTGACAACAATTTTCCAACCCATTGCTGATGACACTGTACCAACCTGACTCAGCTGTCAATGTTGATGTGGGGGGGGGGGGGGAAGAATCCAGAGTCCAGAGTGAATGTATTAGAAACTATAGAATACAGTGGAACCTCGATTATCTGAAAGGCTTGGGACCGAGACCCTTTCGGATAACTGAAATATACGGATAATTGAGGTTTATTAATATTCATGAGTTATTGCACCTAATTACACAACATTGTTATTAAATATGAAGTAAACAGTGCTTATAACAAAAATTAATAGCTTGAATGTTAATATCAAGTCATTCTTTACGAATAAAAGCTGCCAATATTGTTTGTTTCAAATTTGAACTTCGCTTTCTAGATTCCAAACAGTATGTATTTTTTGTAGATGGAGAAGTGTTGTTGGTTAAGCTTCTTTTTGATGTTCATACCAAAGAAAAAGTCTGTTGCTCCCCAGGATGTAGCTTGGTATAGAAATAGTTAAAGAATTGGACCTGAAATAGGCATTCCTTTAACTTTGGACAAACAATAGGCACACTACACATAAAAAAAAAATCACTTAGTTATTCAGCACTGTAGCTAAATGAGTGAGCAAAGTTTACATACCAGCCTTATCCAATTGTACATCATTAGCATTTTTCATTGATTTTCTTTTCTTCGCAACAGTTTGGCTATCCATGGATACAAAAAATGACCGTATCTTCTCTTCGTTCTTCTTCAGCTCGCAAACGATAGAAATTCCGATGCCATATTCTTTGGCTAAGCTGAAACAACTATTTTTCTTAAGCTTATCCAATATTTCTACCTTCTTTTCAATTGTTAGGATAGTCCTTTTTCGTTTCACCGCCACTTTACTACGCTCAACCATAGCCTCTCCTACTCAAAATGCAGCTACTAACCATTGAAATTTTGCGCATGCGCGACGAATTTGCCTTTCGGATAATCCGAGCATTCGGATAATTGAGGTCCGGATAATCGAGGTTCCACTGTATATGATTCTAACGGGTTGTAAATCCACTGTCAAGTTATACTGTCTCCACACACACACACACACACACACTTGTAACTTGTAATTCCACTGCCGTCCTATGATCACGCGGTCCCTATAGGGGACTTCAAGCATCATGCTAGCTCCTCAGCATCACTGTCCATCACTGCGACATCTGTGGACTGCTAATTCTCCACGACTGCCAAACCATCTGTTGCAGGAGGTGCACTTCACCGCACCTTTCTGCTGGATGAGTGGTTTCTTCCTCTCGTCTGCACACTTGTGCCTCTTCTTATCTGCCTCTCTCCTGAACCTCCTGTTGCACAGACTACACCACACCCATCTACCAACACTAGACCTGGCCCTTGCTGCTGCTGCCCTACTCTCTAATTGCCTCCTTCTCACACCTTCTCTGCACCTTGACCTCCATCCGTCTCTTGAGGTAGTGGTTAACTTATACCATTTGTCCTTCACACCTATCTGCTGGAGATCTTGCTTGACCACATCTTTCCACCGGGGTTGAGACAGCCAACTGAACAGCACTCTCTTTGGGTTGCGATGGTCCTGCATGCGAGCCAAGTGAACTAGCCATTCCAACCTCTTAATCTGGATCTCGTCTGACACTAGATCTTCGTCTCCCCATCGTCTCCTCACTTCAGCCATGGTGATCCTCTCATCCCACTGTTGCTGGTTAGAAATGCCCAGGACTGCTCTCACGCACTATGGTGAAAGGTGTTGATTTTCTTCACTTGTCTCCTCAAAGGGATCCAGCACTCAGCTCCATACAACAGTACAGACAGGACACATGCCTGGTACACCTTGCGCTTTGTCTGGAGGGATAAGTTCCTATCCAAGAACACAGCCTTCCTAAGGGCGCCAAATGCTTTGGAAGCTTTTGCCAGTCTGCTCTCCACGTCAGCGTCCATCCTGCCAGAGTCAGCAATCACTGCACCAAGGTATGGGAATTCCTTCACACACTGGATCTCTCCTCCTTCCACAACAATAGGCTTGCGCTCGGAGTCCTCCACCTGTCTGCCTACCACCATATGCTTGGTCTTCTGGACACTAACAGTCAGGCCAAACTGAGTGCCAACTCCATTGAACTCCTGTACTGCCCTCTCCATGGCATTCCTGCTAGTAGCCAGTAATGCACCATCATCAGCGAAGAGACACTCCGTCAGCATCCTCACTTGTGCATTTCTGGTATACCTGCGAAACAATTTCTCATCATACTTGAAGTGCAGGTCATTTCCAACTCCCTCCACATCTTCCAGCCTCACTAGCCACCTCTCTACCATCAAACGACTGAACAAGTTGAACAGCACTGGAGCCATGCAGCATCCCTACCTCTGCCCATTGCTGACTTTAAACTCCTCCAGCCATCCTACCATCCAGGCGGATCTTGGCTTGCATGCCGTTGTGGAAGGAAGCTATTATATTGACCATGCTCTCAGACACGCCTAGCTTTCGCAGCGCAACCCAAAGAGCTTCCCGTGGCACAGAGTCATACGCCTTGCGGAGGTCTATGAAAGTGAGGATGGTTTAGGCAGTATGCTCCCATGACTTCTCTACTAGTTGTCTCACCGTAAAGATCATATCTGTACACCCATGTCCTTTCCTGAATCCACACTGAGACTCAGGAAGCTGATCTTCAGCCAGTTTCTGCAGGTGTTCCTGGATCACACATGCCACCACCTTACCCACTACATCCAGCAGTGATATGCCCCTCCAGTTATCACAGCTCTTCTGACCTTTCTGCGCAGTTCCGCAAGCTTCTTCTGCTCACTTTCATTCCCTGTGTCCAACCACTTCAAGTACGCTTCCTTCGTCTTCTCTAACATGGGCATGCATGCCAGCATTCTCCTCAAACCAGTCCACTTCTTCTGTGAGGAAGTACCTAGTGTTGAGGTAGCTGCCACACACAGTGCTGACTTTATCACTTCCCACTTCTCTTCCACAGTCCCTGTCTCACACCACTCCTCCTTCAATCTTTTGCTCACCTCACCTGCATACTTATCTCTAACTGTGTCTTTGCCTTTCATACCCCCAGACACTGTGCGAAGCCTTGCCAAATCAAACTTTTTCCCTTTCTCATCCTGCCGTCTACTAGAAGGTTTTCTTCCAATCTTCATCTTTAACCTGTACACAGGGCTCCTCTCATCACCATAGCATCCATGCATCTCCACCTCTCACTCTTCCTCACTATTGCATAGTCAATGCAGTGCCAACGCTTTGACTTTGGATGCTGCCAAGTACACTTGTTGATGTCCTTTTTTGCGAACCATGTGTTGCACACTGTCGCTCCATTGACACTCAGGAAAGACAACAACTCCTTTCCAGCTTCATTCATGACCCCATGCCCATGTGGACCCCTCTCATACCACCAAGGATCATCACTGTCTTCCCTGGAGCCCACACATGCATTGAAGTCTCCTAGCAGCACATGGGATGAATGAGCGGGTACCGAGTCTAGGGCCTGTTGGAGCAGGTCATAAAAGGCATTCTTATCTCCCTATTGGCTGCATAAGTTGGTGCATATCCACTGAAAACATACATAAAGCACTTATCTCTGCATCCTCGCTCAACCTTCAACTTCACACTCACAAGCCTCGAGCTCCATGCTTTCCAAGATTTACCGGCATCCTTCCACGCACCTATAGCACTCCCAGACAGCACGATAGCCACCCCTTCACCCCTCTGTTCACCACCCCACCACCAGGCACAGGCCTTCCTGAAGCCAACATCACGCTCCCCCCAACTTCATACACCTCATTCCCAAACCATTTTGTCTCCTGAACAGTAGCAACTTGCCTTGGGGTGGGGGGGGGGGACAAGATTAGAATTCACACAAAACAATTCTATAAAACCAATGTTGTATTGTTCGCAGTGTTCAGTAAATTTCCTGTCTACACTTTCCATTTAAACTTCACTAATCTTGTAACCTGTGAAGATAGCTGTATGACTGTCTAAATGTGGTTCACTATCATTATGTATCATTGTATAACATTAATATAAGATAACAATACTATCAATTATATATAATACTTATTACATGAGTCAGAGTGTGATATGGCGAATTATTTCATGAGCAGGCTAATTTATTTTCACGAGCCAGAGGCAAGTGAAAATAAAGCCTGAGACTCTGACAAGTGTAATAAGTGGTTTATTCCACACTAGATATTTTCACTACTGTAGTTAGTACTAGAGAAAGGGTAACTCACAGCCGTAAAGTTGGTTGTAGGGGCTACCCACACCCGCTATAACTACAGGGGTAATGAGCTTGCACAGTATAGTGTGAAATAACAGCGTGAAATATCATGAGTTATTTCACGGGTCATGTACCTAAAAATATCATTGTGAAGATATCTAGGGTGGAATATATATTGTTTTCATTTGCAGCCTATGAATTAAGGGCAGATACAACATCAGTAATTGCTTATATTAAGCAACGAAAAAGCTAGTTTTGAAGAAGTCATGTATTTCATATTTTTACACTTTTAGATTTTGGAAAGAAGAACAGAGTAGAAAGTCTGTAGGCTTGACCCCAAGAATCTGGTTGGTAATATTCATGAGTTTTTGGAAGCAGTTTGTATTACAATCACTATTAATTTTTTTAGAGGTACAGTGTAATCTTGATCTTTTACTTAGGGTTAAGTATAATATTATATAATATAATATATATTATATTATGTGTCTGACTATACTTTTAATATTGGCAAATTAGGTTAACTTAATTAATTCTGAGAGCCTCACTGATATAAGAAATTATCATTCTGTCTCTAATGATGATGCTTTGAGAAGTGGCTTAATTGTCAGAATAATGGTAGTACAGTAGAACCTCAGTAATCCGAAACATAGGGACTATAGCAGGGACGGTTTCAGCACTAATGACGGGAAAGGGCCCAAATATATTTAGGTCAAAACTTATGAAATTTAATGAAATATGTACATAATTTGGACATTTATTTATAAATAAGGAGCATAAATTAGCATGCATAAACAAAATTGCCTGTATTTATATCTTTGTACATTATAATTTTCTATAAACTTTGTTCGGAGGAGGGAGGAGCCATGGACCCCTCGGCTCCCCCCCCCTCCCTGGATCCTCCCCTGTATAGGTGTTGGGATTAGTGAAAAGTTTGGATTATCGAGTAAATACATTTTTTAAGTAATGTATTGAAATATTTGATGAGTCATAATTATTAAGTATATAACAAAAGTTTTTTACCCAGGCTTAAAAAATCAGTCATTCAGTAAATTTTTCCGGAATAGAAAATGTTAAAGTTAATATGCTTGAGCTTTTGTTTTGAGAGCAACATTACTGTGGTTCAGAGTTATCTTTTGAAACAACTTGAGTAGCACAAAGGCTGCATGCTATAAGAAGGGTAGAGTAGCCAAACTACAGCTTCTAAAGGTGGGAGGTATGTGGCTTTAAGGGGTAGGGCTCAACCTGGCAGCTGTTCAGATTATGTGGTATTTCTGGATTAGTGAGTTCCTACCAAAGTTCTACTGTATATGGAGATATAAAAGCAGGGTGGTACAATTTGTTTCTGCAGTTAAGAATGTATTTTATGTTGTCAAATAAATTATCCCACTCTTCTGATTCTGCCATTATTCATACTCTGCTTTCCATTGCTAAATAGTGTTGCCCAGGAATATCGCCGCAACATTGCCTAGCAGATAAAGTGCGAAATTTTGCCATGACCAATCATATCATTATTTCAGTATTCCACTGCTGATGTATTTAAAGATAATGCCACACTTTTTGTAAAAATGACTCAGTTATGATATATATATATATGTTTATAGTCCATTACCCGAGCGACCGCGCTTGTCGTCGAGTACTATAAGTCAGATATAGTTCCTGGTAAACCCATACGAAAATGTATTAGAGGGAAAAGTTGATATAGTTCGTAGCAACCATTAAAAGTAATTGGAAAATGACCGGAGAGAGCTACAAATAGAGCTATTTGTTATAAACGGGCTATAAAATAGTTATGAACCAATAAAAATCAATTTGTATTGCAATTCACAAACCCACGCCACTTGGGCTTCGCCCTCGTGTCTCGGGATTTGTAAATAGCATACAAACCTCAATATATACATATATATATATATATATATATAATTATACACAATATGGGAGAATACAGAACGCTCGCGTGATGCGGAAATATTCAATTAAAAATATAAAAGGTGCAATAAATACATATATATATATATATATAATTATACATATAGTGTTTGTATATATGATATATTATGCATATGGAGATATGAATGGCATGTGACCATTTGGTAATAACTTTGAACCTTAGAAAGCAGGCTACCCTAAGCATCAACTTGAGTCTATTTTGTCTACAACTTAATAACCATGGACTCTAAAAGCCATTGTAACAACACTAGCTACTTCTCGTCAGCATTGTTAGGGAGTACACTTCAACTTAAGTTTGCTGTTAAAAGGGTCTGCATTTATCTTCAGTGTGCTGCTGAACACTATTCTTGGGCTTTATAGGTTAGAATAATAGAATCTGCTCTGACTAATCTCCCCCTTCCCAATTGGTTAACTTGATTGAGTTTATAGCCATGTTTTTATTCCTTTATTAATTATTTATTTTTTGTTCAGAATGGGGTGAATCTCAGCCAGGCTATACTCCTTGGACATGTGGCAAGGTTCTTTAGTTTGACTTGTGATGAGAGGAACGATGTTGAAATAAGAAATGCTTATCTTGCTGGAGCAGGTAATGAAGTAATTATGGTCCATACACATTCACTTATGCATATAAGGAACTACAGTAGAATTTGTGAATATAGGAAATTTCAATTTTTTTTTGATGTTATTAGCATGTTCTCAAAATGTATCATTTACTTTCCTAAGCTTACTTTAGATTATTGACGGGGGGGGGGGGGGGGGGGGGGGAGAGATTTTCCAAGCAGAAGATTCTCCTGTAAAATTTTCTTTCTCCCCCATTCTTCTTCCTCCAATTTCAGTATATTATACTCTCATCCAAGCTTGTAGTATTTTCTTCAGTTGTATCATAGGGAAAAAAAATAGAGCAGACTGTTTAAACCCAAGTATTTTTTTCAAATCAATTATTTTTTCAAAGCAAACATTTTCTAGTGATGGTCCTACTACTGATATTTTCATTAAATGGTTTCAAGTTGCTGTCTATTAGTGGACTTTTAAGTCTTTTTTTTTTTTTTTTTTTTTTTTTTTTTTTTTTTTTTGTTTCTGATTTGTTCATTAATGTTTCAATTGCTGTCTCTTAGTGGACTTTTTAAGCCTTTTTTTTTTTTTTTTTTTTTTTTTTTCATTTTACTGAAGGATTGTCAAGGTTTCATAGTGGGGATGGATGACCCTAACAAAAATTCCCCTTCCCCGAAATGTTGTTTTAATTACTTGAGAACAAGCAGCAGCATAACAAAAGAGAGTGAAGAAAGCAGTAACAATAAAGCACATAATCTTGCGACTCTTCTGTCTAATTCTGTAAAATTTATTATTTTTATTTCAAAATCTCCAATGGCAACTCTCATCAGCCGGTTTCAGATTCTATATTTTGTGAAGATTTTTTCTGCCCTAGCTGTACCAACTGGAGTTGAAAACATAATAGTTATCGCTTATTTGAGCATATAAAATTGTTCTAGTGAAAGCAGACAACATAACTTAAGTTTTTCTGGGACCTCTTGTAGCCGTTATACTTTCTCCAGTGACTGATTTCGTAATCCTTTAAAAATTGCGAAATATCCCACTAATGGCAATAAATTCTTCTGTTATGCTGCTGCATATGTTTGATTCTTTTGGTCTTCATATTTGGGCCCACCCCATCAAAAAAAAATCCTTGCATAAAACACTACAAGTTAAAACTTCTGCAATTTTAATTTCACCTAAAAATCTATTTCAGCTTGAGGTCATAATTCATCCTTGCAAGATATTACAGTTTTATTGATGAATGATATGTTTCCCCATCGTCAAGAGTGAATAATCCTGTTTGAATTGGTGGATTATTATTATAATTGGCGAGCG
>WLWD01000864.1_pt1 | contig 28133 bp, 6 predicted proteins | sample 6712731 | NCBI WGS metagenome assembly WLWD01 (sample SAMN12718690, study PRJNA576275) | sponge metagenome | isolation source: marine sponge | host: Mycale hentscheli | place: New Zealand: South Island, Marlborough, Capsize Point | collected 2014-11-01
ATAGCACTGAAATGACCACAATCCAAACAAAGGCCACTCCCCCTCAGCCCCTAATGCAGAATCCCAGCCCATATCAGCAAGGACCACTACCAACTCCTCAACCTCAAGCACCACAGCTATCGAGCATTATCAGTATGCTCGGTCAACTACTACAGCAACCCAATGCAATGCAGCAGCAACCACCATCGTTGTTGCCGCACACACCCTGCTCTGTGGGACAGCAGCCCCCTGCGCTGCAAGTCCCACAGATGTCGACTGTATTTGGGCAGCCACCACAGCTGTCTGGGTACGGTCACCAGGGTTTTCACTAGTCGGACAGGCTACCAACTTAGCAGCCGGACAAGCCAACAAACAAGCTATCACCCCTAATTACAATATTAACTTTACTCATTCACAATTGATTCATAGTCCTACTCAGCATGTACAACCCCACCCCCCACCTCTCACCAAACATTATAATCCCATAAACAATAAAAATTTTGATAGACATTATGATAACTCTAATTATACAACGAATAATAAAGAAAAATTAATTAAGCATTACAAAAATAACAATAGAATGTACAGTAGACACAGAATAAATGCTAGAGTAAGTAATAATCATACAAATAGGTTTAAAAAATCACTAACTAACAAGTCAAAAGAAATTACAGATTCTCAAAGTTATATAACTAATTTGTCTTCAAAAAAGCTAAATTTAGAACAAACAAAAGTACTCAGTCTAGGTCTAACGTTCATTCCTAGTAGCAAACTAAAGAAACCTGCAATGCTGGAAGCAGCTACACACTTTCAAAGACAAAATAGAATCAGATACTTCTTTAGAAATCAACCTCCAGGACAGAACCACCCATTCCGTCTGAAAAGCACTTGGCAGCCTCCTAAGGCGTCAACAGAAATAGAGATGTACCTAGAAAAAATTAATAACACTTTAAAAGACCCACCCATCAGACCATTTTTTCACAACTTAAATAGACAAGAGTTACTAGCTCTAAACACTTTAGCCAAAGATGACTCACTCATTATAAAAAATGCCGACAAAGGTTCAGGAATTGTTGTTGAAGATACAGAGAAATACATTCAAGCAGGCAAAGAACATTTATCAGACACAAACATTTATGAAACAATCAATGAAGATCCCACATCAGAACTAATTAAAGCTACTAATGAATATGTTAATTACTGTTACCGTAAAGGAATATTAGACAGCATCACTAAAGACTACCTAACATTTAAAAAGGACAATCCACCAAGAACGCAACAACTTTATTTCCTAAAGAAAATACATAAGACTCCTATAGCAGTTAGACCCATTGTTAGCGGTAGTGGAGGTCCGACAGAGAGAATATCCCAATTCATAGACTTCCATCTCCAACCTCATGTACCACTAATTGATTCCTACATCAAAGACAGTGGTCACATGATAAACATATTAGAAAACTTAACCATACCACCTAATTGTAGTCTAGTCACAATAGATGTTAAATCACTATACTTAAATATACCCCATAAAGATGGAATACAAGCCGTCACTAATAGACTTTATTATAACAACCCTAAATCAGACGAGATTCCCATACCTACAGGAACAATGAAAGACCTACTAAATATAGTACTTACAAAAAATTACTTTGAATTTGCTGGAGAAATGTACCACCAAGTACAGGGCACAGCCATGGGAACCAAGATGGCCCCAGCCTATGCAAACATTTTTATGGCTGAGTTAGAAGAAAAATTGCTTGCAGACTATCCAATTAAACCTATTGTATGGAAAAGATATATAGATGATGTTTTTTGCATATGGCCAGGACAAAAAGAGGAAGTTAAAAAATTCATAGAATATCTTAATCAAGCCCATTCAACAATTAAATTTACATATGAGTGTTCCAATACAACAATAGACTTCTTAGACTTAACCGTTTATAAAGGAACCAAATACAAAACACAACGTAAGCTTGACATTAAGCCTTTTTTTAAAAAAACAAATAAATTTCAATATCTTCATTACACCTCTGCCCACCCGAGAAATACATTTTCTAGCCTAATAAAAGGAGAACAAACTAGACTCCTCAGGGCTTGCTCAGATAAACAAGAATACAATAATATTCAAGATAAAATGTACAGAGCCTTTAGAGACAGAGGATACCCAGCAAAATTAATTAAAAAAGTTCAAGAAACTGTTCCCTTTGAAAAAAGAACGCAAATATTACAAGGAAAACAAAAAGAAAATAGTCCCTATGACACATTTTTAGTCATGCCATATACACCTGACTTAGACCTAAAATCATTAAAACAATCCCTTAAACCACAAGAAGAGGAATGTGAAATACCTAAACCTTGTCTTAGTCTTAAGAAAACTAAAAACCTAAGAGATAAACTAGTTAGAGCTAAAATAAAAAATACAGATAGCCCCATAACATCCACAGAGAAAATAACCATCACATGTAAACCTAATCTGGACGGACGTTCAGCTGGTTGCGCCACTCCAGGCTGCAAATGCTGCTCAGTCATGTCCAGAAAAATTAAAATAACATCTAGTTCTAATTACAAATCATTCACAACCCCTAAGCATACCAATTGCAGAACTAACACTATCATATACTTATTAGAATGTAAAAAATGTGTCCTAAACGCAACCAGTACGTAGGACAGACACAAAGAAATATGTCTCAAAGGTTAGCAGGGCACAGAGCAGCCAGAAAAATCAAAATTAATTTACCAATATATAAACATTTCCGTCTACCTAACCATAACTTTGAATCTGACATTAAAGTCACTATTCTAGAAAAAACTACCAAAGAACTACTGGACTCTAGAGAGAGACACTGGATTAACACACTAGAAACTGTCTTTCCTAAGGGTCTCAACAGTAGATATGAATAATCAACCACATCCTATCACATAACTGAAAGGTGTGAACAATCTAACTGGGAATCCAATCTAAATTATTAATTAAGACTCTACCAGACTCTATTAAACTCTATCAGACCCTATTAGACTCCCAGACTCTGCCACATTCCCATTAGACTCTATTAGACTCCAACAGACTCTACCACAAAGATCTGACTCACAAACTCTGGAGGATATGAACTACCCAATCAACACCTCTATTGTACCCACCCACACCCATTGAGAAACCTAAAGGAACTACTATTCATCCATTTTCAATTCATCTTTACCACGGACTAGTCATTTCAGATCACCATTTTCCATTATAAGCACAACTTTTGTTACTTTTTTTTTATTTCACTCTGAAGAAGGCAGAACCAACCTGCCGAAACGTCAGTGATTATTAAAAGTTAAAAACTTAGTCCGTGTATTTAATTAATTAGTTAATTTGAGCCAGATGGCTAAGAGGTATAGCTGCAAAGAGCTGAGACCAGCTCAAAGGAGGAACCAGCAATATTCTTACCTCGACCCACTAGGCGTGGGACCCATTCGAGAGACAAGGTCGCAAGGCACAGCAGCCAGCAAAGCCCTAGACCCTAGCCCAGCACTAGCCACTAAGAGAATCGGTCCCAAGACCAGAGAGTCCGCCAGGATTAACACTACCAGCAAAGAAAAGACGATACCAGCAGGAGAGACTTCTCCAATTCCAATGCCACCAGAATCCACCAAGTCCACCAATGACCACAGTGAGCAGTCAAAGAAAACAATTGAACCAGAAGATATCACCATGGATGACGAAGATGCACTACTAATGGATCCAGCAGAAAACCAACAGGAGAGAAAGAACCTTTTATCTCTCAGGCAATCTTTTAAGAAGAATAGATGCAATCTAGCACGAGTCAATAGCCACCTTGACTTCATCAATCAATGCATGCATAATGAGAAGACGCCCAAGGGTCTAACTGTGAACGTACACTGCAATGCATTACTAGCCGATCTTACTACCATAAAGCAGAAGTTTAAAGATACCAAAGAGGAAGCTGAATACGAATTTACTGAATCGCTGAACATGCACTACAAATCAGTCAAGAAAACCTTGGAGAAAGAATTAACAGAACTAGAGAGACACATAGAAACAGAGCAGACCAGAGCAACAGATGCCGAATTAAAGATCCACCAAGAAATGATGTCAAAAACGAGAGAAAACATCGAAAAACAAGAGAAAAGACTGGAAGAGAGGAAGAGAAAGAAGATTGAGGTACTGTCACACCCGAAGGAGAAAAAACCAAGAGAAAGTAAGGATTACGATAGTTCTAAGATTAGATACAATAATAATCCTAAGGGAGCCCCTAGACCCAGAAGATCTGATTATAGACAAAGGAATTATCCCAAGCCTAATAAGCCTCAGTCCAGTATAACCATGAATAGCACTGAAATGACCACAATCCAAACAAAGGCCACTCCCCCTCAGCCCCTAATGCAGAATCCCAGCCCATATCAGCAAGGACCACTACCAACTCCTCAACCTCAAGCACCACAGCTATCGAGCATTATCAGTATGCTCGGTCAACTACTACAGCAACCCAATGCAATGCAGCAGCAACCACCATCGTTGTTGCCGCACACACCCTGCTCTGTGGGACAGCAGCCCCCTGCGCTGCAAGTCCCACAGATGTCGACTGTATTTGGGCAGCCACCACAGCTGTCTGGGTACGGTCACCAGGGTTTTCACTAGTCGGACAGGCTACCAACTTAGCAGCCGGACAAGCCAACAAACAAGCTATCACCCCTAATTACAATATTAACTTTACTCATTCACAATTGATTCATAGTCCTACTCAGCATGTACAACCCCACCCCCCACCTCTCACCAAACATTATAATCCCATAAACAATAAAAATTTTGATAGACATTATGATAACTCTAATTATACAACGAATAATAAAGAAAAATTAATTAAGCATTACAAAAATAACAATAGAATGTACAGTAGACACAGAATAAATGCTAGAGTAAGTAATAATCATACAAATAGGTTTAAAAAATCACTAACTAACAAGTCAAAAGAAATTACAGATTCTCAAAGTTATATAACTAATTTGTCTTCAAAAAAGCTAAATTTAGAACAAACAAAAGTACTCAGTCTAGGTCTAACGTTCATTCCTAGTAGCAAACTAAAGAAACCTGCAATGCTGGAAGCAGCTACACACTTTCAAAGACAAAATAGAATCAGATACTTCTTTAGAAATCAACCTCCAGGACAGAACCACCCATTCCGTCTGAAAAGCACTTGGCAGCCTCCTAAGGCGTCAACAGAAATAGAGATGTACCTAGAAAAAATTAATAACACTTTAAAAGACCCACCCATCAGACCATTTTTTCACAACTTAAATAGACAAGAGTTACTAGCTCTAAACACTTTAGCCAAAGATGACTCACTCATTATAAAAAATGCCGACAAAGGTTCAGGAATTGTTGTTGAAGATACAGAGAAATACATTCAAGCAGGCAAAGAACATTTATCAGACACAAACATTTATGAAACAATCAATGAAGATCCCACATCAGAACTAATTAAAGCTACTAATGAATATGTTAATTACTGTTACCGTAAAGGAATATTAGACAGCATCACTAAAGACTACCTAACATTTAAAAAGGACAATCCACCAAGAACGCAACAACTTTATTTCCTAAAGAAAATACATAAGACTCCTATAGCAGTTAGACCCATTGTTAGCGGTAGTGGAGGTCCGACAGAGAGAATATCCCAATTCATAGACTTCCATCTCCAACCTCATGTACCACTAATTGATTCCTACATCAAAGACAGTGGTCACATGATAAACATATTAGAAAACTTAACCATACCACCTAATTGTAGTCTAGTCACAATAGATGTTAAATCACTATACTTAAATATACCCCATAAAGATGGAATACAAGCCGTCACTAATAGACTTTATTATAACAACCCTAAATCAGACGAGATTCCCATACCTACAGGAACAATGAAAGACCTACTAAATATAGTACTTACAAAAAATTACTTTGAATTTGCTGGAGAAATGTACCACCAAGTACAGGGCACAGCCATGGGAACCAAGATGGCCCCAGCCTATGCAAACATTTTTATGGCTGAGTTAGAAGAAAAATTGCTTGCAGACTATCCAATTAAACCTATTGTATGGAAAAGATATATAGATGATGTTTTTTGCATATGGCCAGGACAAAAAGAGGAAGTTAAAAAATTCATAGAATATCTTAATCAAGCCCATTCAACAATTAAATTTACATATGAGTGTTCCAATACAACAATAGACTTCTTAGACTTAACCGTTTATAAAGGAACCAAATACAAAACACAACGTAAGCTTGACATTAAGCCTTTTTTTAAAAAAACAAATAAATTTCAATATCTTCATTACACCTCTGCCCACCCGAGAAATACATTTTCTAGCCTAATAAAAGGAGAACAAACTAGACTCCTCAGGGCTTGCTCAGATAAACAAGAATACAATAATATTCAAGATAAAATGTACAGAGCCTTTAGAGACAGAGGATACCCAGCAAAATTAATTAAAAAAGTTCAAGAAACTGTTCCCTTTGAAAAAAGAACGCAAATATTACAAGGAAAACAAAAAGAAAATAGTCCCTATGACACATTTTTAGTCATGCCATATACACCTGACTTAGACCTAAAATCATTAAAACAATCCCTTAAACCACAAGAAGAGGAATGTGAAATACCTAAACCTTGTCTTAGTCTTAAGAAAACTAAAAACCTAAGAGATAAACTAGTTAGAGCTAAAATAAAAAATACAGATAGCCCCATAACATCCACAGAGAAAATAACCATCACATGTAAACCTAATCTGGACGGACGTTCAGCTGGTTGCGCCACTCCAGGCTGCAAATGCTGCTCAGTCATGTCCAGAAAAATTAAAATAACATCTAGTTCTAATTACAAATCATTCACAACCCCTAAGCATACCAATTGCAGAACTAACACTATCATATACTTATTAGAATGTAAAAAATGTCCTAAACGCAACCAGTACGTAGGACAGACACAAAGAAATATGTCTCAAAGGTTAGCAGGGCACAGAGCAGCCAGAAAAATCAAAATTAATTTACCAATATATAAACATTTCCGTCTACCTAACCATAACTTTGAATCTGACATTAAAGTCACTATTCTAGAAAAAACTACCAAAGAACTACTGGACTCTAGAGAGAGACACTGGATTAACACACTAGAAACTGTCTTTCCTAAGGGTCTCAACAGTAGATATGAATAATCAACCACATCCTATCACATAACTGAAAGGTGTGAACAATCTAACTGGGAATCCAATCTAAATTATTAATTAAGACTCTACCAGACTCTATTAAACTCTATCAGACCCTATTAGACTCCCAGACTCTGCCACATTCCCATTAGACTCTATTAGACTCCAACAGACTCTACCACAAAGATCTGACTCACAAACTCTGGAGGATATGAACTACCCAATCAACACCTCTATTGTACCCACCCACACCCATTGAGAAACCTAAAGGAACTACTATTCATCCATTTTCAATTCATCTTTACCACGGACTAGTCATTTCAGATCACCATTTTCCATTATAAGCACAACTTTTGTTACTTTTTTTTATATTTCACTCTGAAGAAGGCAGAACCAACCTGCCGAAACGTCAGTGATTATTAAAAGTTAAAAACTTAGTCCGTGTATTTAATTAATTAGTTAATTTGAGCCAGATGGCTAAGAGGTATAGCTGCAAAGAGCTGAGACCAGCTCAAAGGAGGAACCAGCAATATTCTTACCTCGACCCACTAGGCGTGGGACCCATTCGAGAGACAAGGTCGCAAGGCACAGCAGCCAGCAAAGCCCTAGACCCTAGCCCAGCACTAGCCACTAAGAGAATCGGTCCCAAGACCAGAGAGTCCGCCAGGATTAACACTACCAGCAAAGAAAAGACGATACCAGCAGGAGAGACTTCTCCAATTCCAATGCCACCAGAATCCACCAAGTCCACCAATGACCACAGTGAGCAGTCAAAGAAAACAATTGAACCAGAAGATATCACCATGGATGACGAAGATGCACTACTAATGGATCCAGCAGAAAACCAACAGGAGAGAAAGAACCTTTTATCTCTCAGGCAATCTTTTAAGAAGAATAGATGCAATCTAGCACGAGTCAATAGCCACCTTGACTTCATCAATCAATGCATGCATAATGAGAAGACGCCCAAGGGTCTAACTGTGAACGTACACTGCAATGCATTACTAGCCGATCTTACTACCATAAAGCAGAAGTTTAAAGATACCAAAGAGGAAGCTGAATACGAATTTACTGAATCGCTGAACATGCACTACAAATCAGTCAAGAAAACCTTGGAGAAAGAATTAACAGAACTAGAGAGACACATAGAAACAGAGCAGACCAGAGCAACAGATGCCGAATTAAAGATCCACCAAGAAATGATGTCAAAAACGAGAGAAAACATCGAAAAACAAGAGAAAAGACTGGAAGAGAGGAAGAGAAAGAAGATTGAGGTACTGTCACACCCGAAGGAGAAAAAACCAAGAGAAAGTAAGGATTACGATAGTTCTAAGATTAGATACAATAATAATCCTAAGGGAGCCCCTAGACCCAGAAGATCTGATTATAGACAAAGGAATTATCCCAAGCCTAATAAGCCTCAGTCCAGTATAACCATGAATAGCACTGAAATGACCACAATCCAAACAAAGGCCACTCCCCCTCAGCCCCTAATGCAGAATCCCAGCCCATATCAGCAAGGACCACTACCAACTCCTCAACCTCAAGCACCACAGCTATCGAGCATTATCAGTATGCTCGGTCAACTACTACAGCAACCCAATGCAATGCAGCAGCAACCACCATCGTTGTTGCCGCACACACCCTGCTCTGTGGGACAGCAGCCCCCTGCGCTGCAAGTCCCACAGATGTCGACTGTATTTGGGCAGCCACCACAGCTGTCTGGGTACGGTCACCAGGGTTTTCACTAGTCGGACAGGCTACCAACTTAGCAGCCGGACAAGCCAACAAACAAGCTATCACCCCTAGTTACAATATTAACTTTACTCATTCACAATTGATTCATAGTCCTACTCAGCATGTACAACCCCACCCCCCACCTCTCACCAAACATTATAATCCCATAAACAATAAAGATTTTGATAGACATTACGATAACTCTAATTATACAACGAATAATAAAGAAAAATTAATTAAGCATTACAAAAATAACAATAGAATGTACAGTAGACACAGAATAAATGCTAGAGTAAGTAATAATCACACAAATAGGTTTAAAAAATCACTAACTAACAAGTCAAAAGAAATTACAGATTCTCAAAGTTATATAACTAATTTGTCTTCAAAAAAGCTAAATTTAGAACAAACAAAAGTACTCAGTCTAGGTCTAACGTTCATTCCTAGTAGCAAACTAAAGAAACCTGCAATGCTGGAAGCAGCTACACACTTTCAAAGACAAAATAGAATCAGATACTTCTTTAGAAATCAACCTCCAGGACAGAACCACCCATTCCGTCTGAAAAGCACTTGGCAGCCTCCTAAGGCGTCAACAGAAATAGAGATGTACCTAGAAAAAATTAATAACACTTTAAAAGACCCACCCATCAGACCATTTTTTCACAACTTAAATAGACAAGAGTTACTAGCTCTAAACACTTTAGCCAAAGATGACTCACTCATTATAAAAAATGCCGACAAAGGTTCAGGAATTGTTGTTGAAGATACAGAGAAATACATTCAAGCAGGCAAAGAACATTTATCAGACACAAACATTTATGAAACAATCAATGAAGATCCCACATCAGAACTAATTAAAGCTACTAATGAATATGTTAATTACTGTTACCGTAAAGGAATATTAGACAGCATCACTAAAGACTACCTAACATTTAAAAAGGACAATCCACCAAGAACGCAACAACTTTATTTCCTAAAGAAAATACATAAGACTCCTATAGCAGTTAGACCCATTGTTAGCGGTAGTGGAGGTCCGACAGAGAGAATATCCCAATTCATAGACTTCCATCTCCAACCTCATGTACCACTAATTGATTCCTACATCAAAGACAGTGGTCACATGATAAACATATTAGAAAACTTAACCATACCACCTAATTGTAGTCTAGTCACAATAGATGTTAAATCACTATACTTAAATATACCCCATAAAGATGGAATACAAGCCGTCACTAATAGACTTTATTATAACAACCCTAAATCAGACGAGATTCCCATACCTACAGGAACAATGAAAGACCTACTAAATATAGTACTTACAAAAAATTACTTTGAATTTGCTGGAGAAATGTACCACCAAGTACAGGGCACAGCCATGGGAACCAAGATGGCCCCAGCCTATGCAAACATTTTTATGGCTGAGTTAGAAGAAAAATTGCTTGCAGACTATCCAATTAAACCTATTGTATGGAAAAGATATATAGATGATGTTTTTTGCATATGGCCAGGACAAAAAGAGGAAGTTAAAAAATTCATAGAATATCTTAATCAAGCCCATTCAACAATTAAATTTACATATGAGTGTTCCAATACAACAATAGACTTCTTAGACTTAACCGTTTATAAAGGAACCAAATACAAAACACAACGTAAGCTTGACATTAAGCCTTTTTTTAAAAAAACAAATAAATTTCAATATCTTCATTACACCTCTGCCCACCCGAGAAATACATTTTCTAGCCTAATAAAAGGAGAACAAACTAGACTCCTCAGGGCTTGCTCAGATAAACAAGAATACAATAATATTCAAGATAAAATGTACAGAGCCTTTAGAGACAGAGGATACCCAGCAAAATTAATTAAAAAAGTTCAAGAAACTGTTCCCTTTGAAAAAAGAACGCAAATATTACAAGGAAAACAAAAAGAAAATAGTCCCTATGACACATTTTTAGTCATGCCATATACACCTGACTTAGACCTAAAATCATTAAAACAATCCCTTAAACCACAAGAAAAGGAATGTGAAATACCTAAACCTTGTCTTAGTCTTAAGAAAACTAAAAACCTAAGAGATAAACTAGTTAGAGCTAAAATAAAAAATACAGATAGCCCCATAACATCCACAGAGAAAATAACCATCACATGTAAACCTAATCTGGACGGACGTTCAGCTGGTTGCGCCACTCCAGGCTGCAAATGCTGCTCAGTCATGTCCAGAAAAATTAAAATAACATCTAGTTCTAATTACAAATCATTCACAACCCCTAAGCATACCAATTGCAGAACTAACACTATCATATACTTATTAGAATGTAAAAAATGTCCTAAACGCAACCAGTACGTAGGACAGACACAAAGAAATATGTCTCAAAGGTTAGCAGGGCACAGAGCAGCCAGAAAAATCAAAATTAATTTACCAATATATAAACATTTCCGTCTACCTAACCATAACTTTGAATCTGACATTAAAGTCACTATTCTAGAAAAAACTACCAAAGAACTACTGGACTCTAGAGAGAGACACTGGATTAACACACTAGAAACTGTCTTTCCTAAGGGTCTCAACAGTAGATATGAATAATCAACCACATCCTATCACATAACTGAAAGGTGTGAACAATCTAACTGGGAATCCAATCTAAATTATTAATTAAAACTCTACCAGACTCTATTAAACTCTATCAGACCCTATTAGACTCCCAGACTCTGCCACATTCCCATTAGACTCTATTAGACTCCAACAGACTCTACCACAAAGATCTGACTCACAAACTCTGGAGGATATGAACTACCCAATCAACACCTCTATTGTACCCACCCACACCCATTGAGAAACCTAAAGGAACTACTATTCATCCATTTTCAATTCATCTTTACCACGGACTAGTCATTTCAGATCACCATTTTCCATTATAAGCACAACTTTTGTTACTTTTTTTTATTTCACTCTGAAGAAGGCAGAACCAACCTGCCGAAACGTCAGTGATTATTAAAAGTTAAAAACTTAGTCCGTGTATTTAATTAATTAGTTAATTTGAGCCAGATGGCTAAGAGGTATAGCTGCAAAGAGCTGAGACCAGCTCAAAGGAGGAACCAGCAATATTCTTACCTCGACCCACTAGGCGTGGGACCCATTCGAGAGACAAGGTCGCAAGGCACAGCAGCCAGCAAAGCCCTAGACCCTAGCCCAGCACTAGCCACTAAGAGAATCGGTCCCAAGACCAGAGAGTCCGCCAGGATTAACACTACCAGCAAAGAAAAGACGATACCAGCAGGAGAGACTTCTCCAATTCCAATGCCACCAGAATCCACCAAGTCCACCAATGACCACAGTGAGCAGTCAAAGAAAACAATTGAACCAGAAGATATCACCATGGATGACGAAGATGCACTACTAATGGATCCAGCAGAAAACCAACAGGAGAGAAAGAACCTTTTATCTCTCAGGCAATCTTTTAAGAAGAATAGATGCAATCTAGCACGAGTCAATAGCCACCTTGACTTCATCAATCAATGCATGCATAATGAGAAGACGCCCAAGGGTCTAACTGTGAACGTACACTGCAATGCATTACTAGCCGATCTTACTACCATAAAGCAGAAGTTTAAAGATACCAAAGAGGAAGCTGAATACGAATTTACTGAATCGCTGAACATGCACTACAAATCAGTCAAGAAAACCTTGGAGAAAGAATTAACAGAACTAGAGAGACACATAGAAACAGAGCAGACCAGAGCAACAGATGCCGAATTAAAGATCCACCAAGAAATGATGTCAAAAACGAGAGAAAACATCGAAAAACAAGAGAAAAGACTGGAAGAGAGGAAGAGAAAGAAGATTGAGGTACTGTCACACCCGAAGGAGAAAAAACCAAGAGAAAGTAAGGATTACGATAGTTCTAAGATTAGATACAATAATAATCCTAAGGGAGCCCCTAGACCCAGAAGATCTGATTATAGACAAAGGAATTATCCCAAGCCTAATAAGCCTCAGTCCAGTATAACCATGAATAGCACTGAAATGACCACAATCCAAACAAAGGCCACTCCCCCTCAGCCCCTAATGCAGAATCCCAGCCCATATCAGCAAGGACCACTACCAACTCCTCAACCTCAAGCACCACAGCTATCGAGCATTATCAGTATGCTCGGTCAACTACTACAGCAACCCAATGCAATGCAGCAGCAACCACCATCGTTGTTGCCGCACACACCCTGCTCTGTGGGACAGCAGCCCCCTGCGCTGCAAGTCCCACAGATGTCGACTGTATTTGGGCAGCCACCACAGCTGTCTGGGTACGGTCACCAGGGTTTTCACTAGTCGGACAGGCTACCAACTTAGCAGCCGGACAAGCCAACAAACAAGCTATCACCCCTAATTACAATATTAACTTTACTCATTCACAATTGATTCATAGTCCTACTCAGCATGTACAACCCCACCCCCCACCTCTCACCAAACATTATAATCCCATAAACAATAAAAATTTTGATAGACATTATGATAACTCTAATTATACAACGAATAATAAAGAAAAATTAATTAAGCATTACAAAAATAACAATAGAATGTACAGTAGACACAGAATAAATGCTAGAGTAAGTAATAATCATACAAATAGGTTTAAAAAATCACTAACTAACAAGTCAAAAGAAATTACAGATTCTCAAAGTTATATAACTAATTTGTCTTCAAAAAAGCTAAATTTAGAACAAACAAAAGTACTCAGTCTAGGTCTAACGTTCATTCCTAGTAGCAAACTAAAGAAACCTGCAATGCTGGAAGCAGCTACACACTTTCAAAGACAAAATAGAATCAGATACTTCTTTAGAAATCAACCTCCAGGACAGAACCACCCATTCCGTCTGAAAAGCACTTGGCAGCCTCCTAAGGCGTCAACAGAAATAGAGATGTACCTAGAAAAAATTAATAACACTTTAAAAGACCCACCCATCAGACCATTTTTTCACAACTTAAATAGACAAGAGTTACTAGCTCTAAACACTTTAGCCAAAGATGACTCACTCATTATAAAAAATGCCGACAAAGGTTCAGGAATTGTTGTTGAAGATACAGAGAAATACATTCAAGCAGGCAAAGAACATTTATCAGACACAAACATTTATGAAACAATCAATGAAGATCCCACATCAGAACTAATTAAAGCTACTAATGAATATGTTAATTACTGTTACCGTAAAGGAATATTAGACAGCATCACTAAAGACTACCTAACATTTAAAAAGGACAATCCACCAAGAACGCAACAACTTTATTTCCTAAAGAAAATACATAAGACTCCTATAGCAGTTAGACCCATTGTTAGCGGTAGTGGAGGTCCGACAGAGAGAATATCCCAATTCATAGACTTCCATCTCCAACCTCATGTACCACTAATTGATTCCTACATCAAAGACAGTGGTCACATGATAAACATATTAGAAAACTTAACCATACCACCTAATTGTAGTCTAGTCACAATAGATGTTAAATCACTATACTTAAATATACCCCATAAAGATGGAATACAAGCCGTCACTAATAGACTTTATTATAACAACCCTAAATCAGACGAGATTCCCATACCTACAGGAACAATGAAAGACCTACTAAATATAGTACTTACAAAAAATTACTTTGAATTTGCTGGAGAAATGTACCACCAAGTACAGGGCACAGCCATGGGAACCAAGATGGCCCCAGCCTATGCAAACATTTTTATGGCTGAGTTAGAAGAAAAATTGCTTGCAGACTATCCAATTAAACCTATTGTATGGAAAAGATATATAGATGATGTTTTTTGCATATGGCCAGGACAAAAAGAGGAAGTTAAAAAATTCATAGAATATCTTAATCAAGCCCATTCAACAATTAAATTTACATATGAGTGTTCCAATACAACAATAGACTTCTTAGACTTAACCGTTTATAAAGGAACCAAATACAAAACACAACGTAAGCTTGACATTAAGCCTTTTTTTAAAAAAACAAATAAATTTCAATATCTTCATTACACCTCTGCCCACCCGAGAAATACATTTTCTAGCCTAATAAAAGGAGAACAAACTAGACTCCTCAGGGCTTGCTCAGATAAACAAGAATACAATAATATTCAAGATAAAATGTACAGAGCCTTTAGAGACAGAGGATACCCAGCAAAATTAATTAAAAAAGTTCAAGAAACTGTTCCCTTTGAAAAAAGAACGCAAATATTACAAGGAAAACAAAAAGAAAATAGTCCCTATGACACATTTTTAGTCATGCCATATACACCTGACTTAGACCTAAAATCATTAAAACAATCCCTTAAACCACAAGAAGAGGAATGTGAAATACCTAAACCTTGTCTTAGTCTTAAGAAAACTAAAAACCTAAGAGATAAACTAGTTAGAGCTAAAATAAAAAATACAGATAGCCCCATAACATCCACAGAGAAAATAACCATCACATGTAAACCTAATCTGGACGGACGTTCAGCTGGTTGCGCCACTCCAGGCTGCAAATGCTGCTCAGTCATGTCCAGAAAAATTAAAATAACATCTAGTTCTAATTACAAATCATTCACAACCCCTAAGCATACCAATTGCAGAACTAACACTATCATATACTTATTAGAATGTAAAAAATGTCCTAAACGCAACCAGTACGTAGGACAGACACAAAGAAATATGTCTCAAAGGTTAGCAGGGCACAGAGCAGCCAGAAAAATCAAAATTAATTTACCAATATATAAACATTTCCGTCTACCTAACCATAACTTTGAATCTGACATTAAAGTCACTATTCTAGAAAAAACTACCAAAGAACTACTGGACTCTAGAGAGAGACACTGGATTAACACACTAGAAACTGTCTTTCCTAAGGGTCTCAACAGTAGATATGAATAATCAACCACATCCTATCACATAACTGAAAGGTGTGAACAATCTAACTGGGAATCCAATCTAAATTATTAATTAAGACTCTACCAGACTCTATTAAACTCTATCAGACCCTATTAGACTCCCAGACTCTGCCACATTCCCATTAGACTCTATTAGACTCCAACAGACTCTACCACAAAGATCTGACTCACAAACTCTGGAGGATATGAACTACCCAATCAACACCTCTATTGTACCCACCCACACCCATTGAGAAACCTAAAGGAACTACTATTCATCCATTTTCAATTCATCTTTACCACGGACTAGTCATTTCAGATCACCATTTTCCATTATAAGCACAACTTTTGTTACTTTTTTTTATATTTCACTCTGAAGAAGGCAGAACCAACCTGCCGAAACGTCAGTGATTATTAAAAGTTAAAAACTTAGTCCGTGTATTTAATTAATTAGTTAATTTGAGCCAGATGGCTAAGAGGTATAGCTGCAAAGAGCTGAGACCAGCTCAAAGGAGGAACCAGCAATATTCTTACCTCGACCCACTAGGCGTGGGACCCATTCGAGAGACAAGGTCGCAAGGCACAGCAGCCAGCAAAGCCCTAGACCCTAGCCCAGCACTAGCCACTAAGAGAATCGGTCCCAAGACCAGAGAGTCCGCCAGGATTAACACTACCAGCAAAGAAAAGACGATACCAGCAGGAGAGACTTCTCCAATTCCAATGCCACCAGAATCCACCAAGTCCACCAATGACCACAGTGAGCAGTCAAAGAAAACAATTGAACCAGAAGATATCACCATGGATGACGAAGATGCACTACTAATGGATCCAGCAGAAAACCAACAGGAGAGAAAGAACCTTTTATCTCTCAGGCAATCTTTTAAGAAGAATAGATGCAATCTAGCACGAGTCAATAGCCACCTTGACTTCATCAATCAATGCATGCATAATGAGAAGACGCCCAAGGGTCTAACTGTGAACGTACACTGCAATGCATTACTAGCCGATCTTACTACCATAAAGCAGAAGTTTAAAGATACCAAAGAGGAAGCTGAATACGAATTTACTGAATCGCTGAACATGCACTACAAATCAGTCAAGAAAACCTTGGAGAAAGAATTAACAGAACTAGAGAGACACATAGAAACAGAGCAGACCAGAGCAACAGATGCCGAATTAAAGATCCACCAAGAAATGATGTCAAAAACGAGAGAAAACATCGAAAAACAAGAGAAAAGACTGGAAGAGAGGAAGAGAAAGAAGATTGAGGTACTGTCACACCCGAAGGAGAAAAAACCAAGAGAAAGTAAGGATTACGATAGTTCTAAGATTAGATACAATAATAATCCTAAGGGAGCCCCTAGACCCAGAAGATCTGATTATAGACAAAGGAATTATCCCAAGCCTAATAAGCCTCAGTCCAGTATAACCATGAATAGCACTGAAATGACCACAATCCAAACAAAGGCCACTCCCCCTCAGCCCCTAATGCAGAATCCCAGCCCATATCAGCAAGGACCACTACCAACTCCTCAACCTCAAGCACCACAGCTATCGAGCATTATCAGTATGCTCGGTCAACTACTACAGCAACCCAATGCAATGCAGCAGCAACCACCATCGTTGTTGCCGCACACACCCTGCTCTGTGGGACAGCAGCCCCCTGCGCTGCAAGTCCCACAGATGTCGACTGTATTTGGGCAGCCACCACAGCTGTCTGGGTACGGTCACCAGGGTTTTCACTAGTCGGACAGGCTACCAACTTAGCAGCCGGACAAGCCAACAAACAAGCTATCACCCCTAATTACAATATTAACTTTACTCATTCACAATTGATTCATAGTCCTACTCAGCATGTACAACCCCACCCCCCACCTCTCACCAAACATTATAATCCCATAAACAATAAAAATTTTGATAGACATTATGATAACTCTAATTATACAACGAATAATAAAGAAAAATTAATTAAGCATTACAAAAATAACAATAGAATGTACAGTAGACACAGAATAAATGCTAGAGTAAGTAATAATCATACAAATAGGTTTAAAAAATCACTAACTAACAAGTCAAAAGAAATTACAGATTCTCAAAGTTATATAACTAATTTGTCTTCAAAAAAGCTAAATTTAGAACAAACAAAAGTACTCAGTCTAGGTCTAACGTTCATTCCTAGTAGCAAACTAAAGAAACCTGCAATGCTGGAAGCAGCTACACACTTTCAAAGACAAAATAGAATCAGATACTTCTTTAGAAATCAACCTCCAGGACAGAACCACCCATTCCGTCTGAAAAGCACTTGGCAGCCTCCTAAGGCGTCAACAGAAATAGAGATGTACCTAGAAAAAATTAATAACACTTTAAAAGACCCACCCATCAGACCATTTTTTCACAACTTAAATAGACAAGAGTTACTAGCTCTAAACACTTTAGCCAAAGATGACTCACTCATTATAAAAAATGCCGACAAAGGTTCAGGAATTGTTGTTGAAGATACAGAGAAATACATTCAAGCAGGCAAAGAACATTTATCAGACACAAACATTTATGAAACAATCAATGAAGATCCCACATCAGAACTAATTAAAGCTACTAATGAATATGTTAATTACTGTTACCGTAAAGGAATATTAGACAGCATCACTAAAGACTACCTAACATTTAAAAAGGACAATCCACCAAGAACGCAACAACTTTATTTCCTAAAGAAAATACATAAGACTCCTATAGCAGTTAGACCCATTGTTAGCGGTAGTGGAGGTCCGACAGAGAGAATATCCCAATTCATAGACTTCCATCTCCAACCTCATGTACCACTAATTGATTCCTACATCAAAGACAGTGGTCACATGATAAACATATTAGAAAACTTAACCATACCACCTAATTGTAGTCTAGTCACAATAGATGTTAAATCACTATACTTAAATATACCCCATAAAGATGGAATACAAGCCGTCACTAATAGACTTTATTATAACAACCCTAAATCAGACGAGATTCCCATACCTACAGGAACAATGAAAGACCTACTAAATATAGTACTTACAAAAAATTACTTTGAATTTGCTGGAGAAATGTACCACCAAGTACAGGGCACAGCCATGGGAACCAAGATGGCCCCAGCCTATGCAAACATTTTTATGGCTGAGTTAGAAGAAAAATTGCTTGCAGACTATCCAATTAAACCTATTGTATGGAAAAGATATATAGATGATGTTTTTTGCATATGGCCAGGACAAAAAGAGGAAGTTAAAAAATTCATAGAATATCTTAATCAAGCCCATTCAACAATTAAATTTACATATGAGTGTTCCAATACAACAATAGACTTCTTAGACTTAACCGTTTATAAAGGAACCAAATACAAAACACAACGTAAGCTTGACATTAAGCCTTTTTTTAAAAAAACAAATAAATTTCAATATCTTCATTACACCTCTGCCCACCCGAGAAATACATTTTCTAGCCTAATAAAAGGAGAACAAACTAGACTCCTCAGGGCTTGCTCAGATAAACAAGAATACAATAATATTCAAGATAAAATGTACAGAGCCTTTAGAGACAGAGGATACCCAGCAAAATTAATTAAAAAAGTTCAAGAAACTGTTCCCTTTGAAAAAAGAACGCAAATATTACAAGGAAAACAAAAAGAAAATAGTCCCTATGACACATTTTTAGTCATGCCATATACACCTGACTTAGACCTAAAATCATTAAAACAATCCCTTAAACCACAAGAAAAGGAATGTGAAATACCTAAACCTTGTCTTAGTCTTAAGAAAACTAAAAACCTAAGAGATAAACTAGTTAGAGCTAAAATAAAAAATACAGATAGCCCCATAACATCCACAGAGAAAATAACCATCACATGTAAACCTAATCTGGACGGACGTTCAGCTGGTTGCGCCACTCCAGGCTGCAAATGCTGCTCAGTCATGTCCAGAAAAATTAAAATAACATCTAGTTCTAATTACAAATCATTCACAACCCCTAAGCATACCAATTGCAGAACTAACACTATCATATACTTATTAGAATGTAAAAAATGTCCTAAACGCAACCAGTACGTAGGACAGACACAAAGAAATATGTCTCAAAGGTTAGCAGGGCACAGAGCAGCCAGAAAAATCAAAATTAATTTACCAATATATAAACATTTCCGTCTACCTAACCATAACTTTGAATCTGACATTAAAGTCACTATTCTAGAAAAAACTACCAAAGAACTACTGGACTCTAGAGAGAGACACTGGATTAACACACTAGAAACTGTCTTTCCTAAGGGTCTCAACAGTAGATATGAATAATCAACCACATCCTATCACATAACTGAAAGGTGTGAACAATCTAACTGGGAATCCAATCTAAATTATTAATTAAGACTCTACCAGACTCTATTAAACTCTATCAGACCCTATTAGACTCCCAGACTCTGCCACATTCCCATTAGACTCTATTAGACTCCAACAGACTCTACCACAAAGATCTGACTCACAAACTCTGGAGGATATGAACTACCCAATCAACACCTCTATTGTACCCACCCACACCCATTGAGAAACCTAAAGGAACTACTATTCATCCATTTTCAATTCATCTTTACCACGGACTAGTCATTTCAGATCACCATTTTCCATTATAAGCACAACTTTTGTTACTTTTTTTTATATTTCACTCTGAAGAAGGCAGAACCAACCTGCCGAAACGTCAGTGATTATTAAAAGTTAAAAACTTAGTCCGTGTATTTAATTAATTAGTTAATTTGAGCCAGATGGCTAAGAGGTATAGCTGCAAAGAGCTGAGACCAGCTCAAAGGAGGAACCAGCAATATTCTTACCTCGACCCACTAGGCGTGGGACCCATTCGAGAGACAAGGTCGCAAGGCACAGCAGCCAGCAAAGCCCTAGACCCTAGCCCAGCACTAGCCACTAAGAGAATCGGTCCCAAGACCAGAGAGTCCGCCAGGATTAACACTACCAGCAAAGAAAAGACGATACCAGCAGGAGAGACTTCTCCAATTCCAATGCCACCAGAATCCACCAAGTCCACCAATGACCACAGTGAGCAGTCAAAGAAAACAATTGAACCAGAAGATATCACCATGGATGACGAAGATGCACTACTAATGGATCCAGCAGAAAACCAACAGGAGAGAAAGAACCTTTTATCTCTCAGGCAATCTTTTAAGAAGAATAGATGCAATCTAGCACGAGTCAATAGCCACCTTGACTTCATCAATCAATGCATGCATAATGAGAAGACGCCCAAGGGTCTAACTGTGAACGTACACTGCAATGCATTACTAGCCGATCTTACTACCATAAAGCAGAAGTTTAAAGATACCAAAGAGGAAGCTGAATACGAATTTACTGAATCGCTGAACATGCACTACAAATCAGTCAAGAAAACCTTGGAGAAAGAATTAACAGAACTAGAGAGACACATAGAAACAGAGCAGACCAGAGCAACAGATGCCGAATTAAAGATCCACCAAGAAATGATGTCAAAAACGAGAGAAAACATCGAAAAACAAGAGAAAAGACTGGAAGAGAGGAAGAGAAAGAAGATTGAGGTACTGTCACACCCGAAGGAGAAAAAACCAAGAGAAAGTAAGGATTACGATAGTTCTAAGATTAGATACAATAATAATCCTAAGGGAGCCCCTAGACCCAGAAGATCTGATTATAGACAAAGGAATTATCCCAAGCCTAATAAGCCTCAGTCCAGTATAACCATGAATAGCACTGAAATGACCACAATCCAAACAAAGGCCACTCCCCCTCAGCCCCTAATGCAGAATCCCAGCCCATATCAGCAAGGACCACTACCAACTCCTCAACCTCAAGCACCACAGCTATCGAGCATTATCAGTATGCTCGGTCAACTACTACAGCAACCCAATGCAATGCAGCAGCAACCACCATCGTTGTTGCCGCACACACCCTGCTCTGTGGGACAGCAGCCCCCTGCGCTGCAAGTCCCACAGATGTCGACTGTATTTGGGCAGCCACCACAGCTGTCTGGGTACGGTCACCAGGGTTTTCACTAGTCGGACAGGCTACCAACTTAGCAGCCGGACAAGCCAACAAACAAGCTATCACCCCTAATTACAATATTAACTTTACTCATTCACAATTGATTCATAGTCCTACTCAGCATGTACAACCCCACCCCCCACCTCTCACCAAACATTATAATCCCATAAACAATAAAAATTTTGATAGACATTATGATAACTCTAATTATACAACGAATAATAAAGAAAAATTAATTAAGCATTACAAAAATAACAATAGAATGTACAGTAGACACAGAATAAATGCTAGAGTAAGTAATAATCATACAAATAGGTTTAAAAAATCACTAACTAACAAGTCAAAAGAAATTACAGATTCTCAAAGTTATATAACTAATTTGTCTTCAAAAAAGCTAAATTTAGAACAAACAAAAGTACTCAGTCTAGGTCTAACGTTCATTCCTAGTAGCAAACTAAAGAAACCTGCAATGCTGGAAGCAGCTACACACTTTCAAAGACAAAATAGAATCAGATACTTCTTTAGAAATCAACCTCCAGGACAGAACCACCCATTCCGTCTGAAAAGCACTTGGCAGCCTCCTAAGGCGTCAACAGAAATAGAGATGTACCTAGAAAAAATTAATAACACTTTAAAAGACCCACCCATCAGACCATTTTTTCACAACTTAAATAGACAAGAGTTACTAGCTCTAAACACTTTAGCCAAAGATGACTCACTCATTATAAAAAATGCCGACAAAGGTTCAGGAATTGTTGTTGAAGATACAGAGAAATACATTCAAGCAGGCAAAGAACATTTATCAGACACAAACATTTATGAAACAATCAATGAAGATCCCACATCAGAACTAATTAAAGCTACTAATGAATATGTTAATTACTGTTACCGTAAAGGAATATTAGACAGCATCACTAAAGACTACCTAACATTTAAAAAGGACAATCCACCAAGAACGCAACAACTTTATTTCCTAAAGAAAATACATAAGACTCCTATAGCAGTTAGACCCATTGTTAGCGGTAGTGGAGGTCCGACAGAGAGAATATCCCAATTCATAGACTTCCATCTCCAACCTCATGTACCACTAATTGATTCCTACATCAAAGACAGTGGTCACATGATAAACATATTAGAAAACTTAACCATACCACCTAATTGTAGTCTAGTCACAATAGATGTTAAATCACTATACTTAAATATACCCCATAAAGATGGAATACAAGCCGTCACTAATAGACTTTATTATAACAACCCTAAATCAGACGAGATTCCCATACCTACAGGAACAATGAAAGACCTACTAAATATAGTACTTACAAAAAATTACTTTGAATTTGCTGGAGAAATGTACCACCAAGTACAGGGCACAGCCATGGGAACCAAGATGGCCCCAGCCTATGCAAACATTTTTATGGCTGAGTTAGAAGAAAAATTGCTTGCAGACTATCCAATTAAACCTATTGTATGGAAAAGATATATAGATGATGTTTTTTGCATATGGCCAGGACAAAAAGAGGAAGTTAAAAAATTCATAGAATATCTTAATCAAGCCCATTCAACAATTAAATTTACATATGAGTGTTCCAATACAACAATAGACTTCTTAGACTTAACCGTTTATAAAGGAACCAAATACAAAACACAACGTAAGCTTGACATTAAGCCTTTTTTTAAAAAAACAAATAAATTTCAATATCTTCATTACACCTCTGCCCACCCGAGAAATACATTTTCTAGCCTAATAAAAGGAGAACAAACTAGACTCCTCAGGGCTTGCTCAGATAAACAAGAATACAATAATATTCAAGATAAAATGTACAGAGCCTTTAGAGACAGAGGATACCCAGCAAAATTAATTAAAAAAGTTCAAGAAACTGTTCCCTTTGAAAAAAGAACGCAAATATTACAAGGAAAACAAAAAGAAAATAGTCCCTATGACACATTTTTAGTCATGCCATATACACCTGACTTAGACCTAAAATCATTAAAACAATCCCTTAAACCACAAGAAGAGGAATGTGAAATACCTAAACCTTGTCTTAGTCTTAAGAAAACTAAAAACCTAAGAGATAAACTAGTTAGAGCTAAAATAAAAAATACAGATAGCCCCATAACATCCACAGAGAAAATAACCATCACATGTAAACCTAATCTGGACGGACGTTCAGCTGGTTGCGCCACTCCAGGCTGCAAATGCTGCTCAGTCATGTCCAGAAAAATTAAAATAACATCTAGTTCTAATTACAAATCATTCACAACCCCTAAGCATACCAATTGCAGAACTAACACTATCATATACTTATTAGAATGTAAAAAATGTCCTAAACGCAACCAGTACGTAGGACAGACACAAAGAAATATGTCTCAAAGGTTAGCAGGGCACAGAGCAGCCAGAAAAATCAAAATTAATTTACCAATATATAAACATTTCCGTCTACCTAACCATAACTTTGAATCTGACATTAAAGTCACTATTCTAGAAAAAACTACCAAAGAACTACTGGACTCTAGAGAGAGACACTGGATTAACACACTAGAAACTGTCTTTCCTAAGGGTCTCAACAGTAGATATGAATAATCAACCACATCCTATCACATAACTGAAAGGTGTGAACAATCTAACTGGGAATCCAATCTAAATTATTAATTAAAACTCTACCAGACTCTATTAAACTCTATCAGACCCTATTAGACTCCCAGACTCTGCCACATTCCCATTAGACTCTATTAGACTCCAACAGACTCTACCACAAAGATCTGACTCACAAACTCTGGAGGATATGAACTACCCAATCAACACCTCTATTGTACCCACCCACACCCATTGAGAAACCTAAAGGAACTACTATTCATCCATTTTCAATTCATCTTTACCACGGACTAGTCATTTCAGATCACCATTTTCCATTATAAGCACAACTTTTGTTACTTTTTTTTATATTTCACTCTGAAGAAGGCAGAACCAACCTGCCGAAACGTCAGTGATTATTAAAAGTTAAAAACTTAGTCCGTGTATTTAATTAATTAGTTAATTTGAGCCAGATGGCTAAGAGGTATAGCTGCAAAGAGCTGAGACCAGCTCAAAGGAGGAACCAGCAATATTCTTACCTCGACCCACTAGGCGTGGGACCCATTCGAGAGACAAGGTCGCAAGGCACAGCAGCCAGCAAAGCCCTAGACCCTAGCCCAGCACTAGCCCTAGCCCTAGCCCTAGCCCTAGCCCTAGCCCTAGCCCTAGCCCTAGCCCTAGCCCTAGCCCTAGCCCCTAGCCCTAGCCCTAGCCCTAGCCCTAGCCCTAGCCCTAGCCCTAGCCCTAGCCCTAGCCCTAGCCCTAACCCCCTAGCCCTAGCCCTAGCCCTAGCCCTAGCCCTAGCCCTAGCCCTGCCAGCCCATCCCTATCCCAGCCCTAGCCCTAGCCCTAGCCCTAGCCCTAGCCCTAGCCCTAGCCCTAGCCCTAGCCCTAGCCCTAGCCCCTAGCCCTAGTCTACTACAAAACTACCACACCCAACCGGTCATATGGAAACGTTACATAGATGACATATTCTGTATCTGGCCGGGAGACCAAGACAACCTCAAAGAATTCACTGACTATATTAACTCCTCACACCCCACCATTAAGTTCACATATGAATCTTCCCCCCACACAGTTGACTTCCTAGACCTTACTGTTTACAAAGGCGACAGATACCACAGTACTGGACTACTAGACATCAAACCGTTCTTTAAAAAGACTAACAAATTTCAGTACTTACATTACACGTCTGCTCATCCCAAAAAGACATTTCGCAGCCTAGTCAAAGGTGAATTGACACGCCTCCTTAGAGCCTGTTCGGACGAAGACACCTACAACAACATAGTACACAAACTAACTACAGTATTCAGTGATAGAAACTACCCTTCTAGAATACTAAGGGACACTATACAATCAGTACCTTACAACTGTAGACAAGACATCCTATCACAAAAAGACAAGGAACCTAGTCCCTATGATACATTCCTAGTATTACCTTACACTAAGGATCTGGACTTAAAGACTATCAAATCTAACCTCAAACTAACAGAGACAGAATCTGAGACTGTACCTAAACCTTGTCTAAGTCTGACAAAGACTAAAAACATTGCCAAACACCTAGTGAGAGCTAAACTTAAGGACTGCACAGATCCTCAACAATCTACTGACCCTATTAGAATACCACTGACTGCTAACCTGGACGGACACTCAGCAGGATGCGCCATCCCAGGCTGCAAATGCTGTGCTGTCATGTCTAGAAAGATTAAAATACAATCAAGTTACAATCACAAGTCTTACGGTACTGCTAAACACTCAAACTGTAGCACTCGCAATGTAATCTACTTGATGGAATGCAAGAAATGCACCAAAGGCAACCAATATGTCGGACAAACAAAGAGATCTCTGTCGCAAAGACTTGCGGGACACAGAGCTGCCTATAAAATCAAGACACGCCTCCCGATCTACAAACACTTTATCAACTCACCGGGTCACGTCTTCGGAAGAGACATCAAGCTCTCCATCCTTGAGAAGACGACCTTAGAACAACTCGATGACAGAGAAAGACACTGGATAGGCGCTCTGCAAACAGTCTACCCGAAAGGCCTCAACAGCCGCTACGAATAAAGAAATCAATTTCAAAACGTGGACGAACTCCAAATAACGCACACGATAAACAAACCTGAATACTTCCGCCTGGATCCGAAGCCACACCCAGCTCCATGGCAACACTAAAAAGGAATTAACAAAGCCTAATGCGCACACTGCGCACTCATGTCCAAGCATCTCTGCCGCCAAGAATCAAGCACATCCTTCTTAATAATCAATTATGAACCATCCTAACTCAGTATAAAAGCACCACACGCTCCTCATATCACCCTCTCACCTTGATAAAGACACTCTCATGTTCGAAACGTTGGTGAATTTGAAAATAATTTAATTATTAAGAACAATAGTAGCAATAGAAGTATGCCAGTCACTCGCAAAGATACAAGACAGCAAAGAGAAGGCGTGGTGCCAGCGAGGATGGGAGAGAAAAGGCAGGACCCTTTGCCTCGAGCCCAAGCCCAAGCCCCAACCCTAGCACTAGCCAATACCAGAGCCGGTGCCAAGACCTTAGAGTCCGCCTCCACCTCAAACCAGCCAGAACTCCCGGAACCAGACATACTGGACGATGGTATAGTCCTAATGGACATTGCCCAGCCAGCCACCGAAAAGGTGGACTTGCTAGGACTGAGACAGCTATACAAAAAGACAGTCTGTAACTTTGACAAGGTGTGTAGTCACCTGGACTTCATCTCTGCCTGCAGTGAGAAGTCCAAGACGCCCAATGGACTCAAAGTCAGAGTTAAGTGTAATGCCCTTCTCAAAGACCTCACTACTGTAGAAGCCAAGTTCAACGACACCAAATATACAGCAGAAACACAATTCACAGAAGCACTCAGGGAACATTACATACAAGCAAAGGAACAACTCAGTCGGGAAATAGTTAAAATAGAACGAAACATCACACTGGAACTAGAAAACTCAACACAAGAAGAAGCGAAATCACACGAAGACATGATGAAAAAAACAGTAGACAACATCAAAAAACAGCAGCAAAGATTAGAAGACACAAAGAAACGAAAGCTAGAAGGACTACTCCATCCACCTGAGAAGAGGAGCAGACAGGGACAACAAGTGCGTAAGTGGACTAACGATAGAACCAACCAAAGACAAGCACAAGTACCATACCACAGACGCAACCAACAAAGACAGCAACAAAGAAACTCAACCAACTCAATCAACAAAACAAGTACTCCCCATCAGACTCCACACACTAGTTCCTCAGACGTGGCCACTCTAGCTAACCTACTACAGAAGCTCATCACAACGGGTTCTATGGTCCAGCAGCAACCAACACTGCTGACCCATCCTCCCTGTGCTGCAGGGCAGCAGCAACCACAGCTGTTTGCTCCTGCAGTTAGTGTATTGGCCGGGCAGCCACCACCGCTGTCTAGTCAGTACCAACGGGGTTTTTGAAAGTTGGACAGGCACCCAGTGCAGTCCGAGAAGGAACCAAACCTCAGATGAACCATGGCGGAACAATTGATTTCCATTCCCCTTTTAACTATGTCATTAACAGTTCTGTATCACCATTTTGTGCGTCTTCCCATGATTATTACCCCCATAATGGGATTCAGAATAATAATATTTTAATTGACTTTCAACAAAAAGCGAAACAACAAAACGCAAATGACAACATAGAAAGACACAAGAGAAAGAATAGATATAGGAATA
>WLWD01000993.1_pt1 | contig 28128 bp, 13 predicted proteins | sample 6712731 | NCBI WGS metagenome assembly WLWD01 (sample SAMN12718690, study PRJNA576275) | sponge metagenome | isolation source: marine sponge | host: Mycale hentscheli | place: New Zealand: South Island, Marlborough, Capsize Point | collected 2014-11-01
CTTGCCACCATGCCAAAAGAAAGTCGATTGCTGGTCCTACAGAAGATGAAAGTGGGGCAATTCCTGTTTTGACTTCAACTCCTAAGAGAACTTCAGATTCTACTTCAGCAATTTCTCTTATTGTTACTGTATGTTTATGGTATAAATTGTATTTGTACCTTTTCTTTCCGTTTAATTTTTGTTCAGGCTGCTCTGTTGTTTCAGAGTCTGTCCTTCATCCATCTCTGTTATCGTCTTGCTGTTATATGGTTGTACAATTTTAATAATAATAGCAAATTTTTTACGACTTGAGCCTATTATTGTAGTGACATTATTTCTTTAAAGTAGAATTAATAATGATTAAATTTGTTGAATAATAATTGAAACTATAGGTAGGTGTGAACTTTGAGAGAGGATCAAGGAAGTATGTTTTAACTCCGTGTTCAAAAAGGCTGGGAAAAGCTGTGGCTCGACGAAGTAAGAGCATAGTAAGTTAGTTGCAGCTGAAGTGTTGAAAGATCCCATAACTAAGAAATATGTATTGCAAAGGCTTGGAGTAAACATTGATGTGCTCGGACAAAGTTAAGTCGATATTGCAGAGCCAGGATTTGAAAAGCTATAAGTATAACAATAATAGGCTCAAGTCGTAGAAAATTTGCTATTATTATTAAAATTGTACAACCATATAACAAATGACAAGTATATGCTAGCCTAGCTATATATAATTGCAGTTGCTGGTGAACCAGAAATAAAATTTCAGCAACAATTCTCTACTGTTAAACTTCCCTCTTTGTTTGATAAACATAATCATAATAGACCCAAAAAAACAACAAAAAACAACAACACAAAACAAATAGAACTTACCAGCTGCCATTTCATGAGTGCTGGAGTAGGCATTGTTGAACCCTGCATTGGGAACTGAGGGGGTGACGGAAACACTAGAAAGGGATGGTGGCTGTTGAGAATTTGGTATCCCCATCAGATTGCCTTGTGGATATTCATTTTTCTTCCCCTCACTTCTGAGGCTGTCAAACTTTTGGACAGCATGAAGGTCTTTTTTTCTGTCATAATCTTGAGGCCTACAGTAATTACGTATCAATAAAAGTGTAAAAATCATTAAGTGCACCTAAGACCAGTGCTTTACTGTATGTATACATGCATGCTAAATTTAGGGTTTACATCACATTGTTCCCAATAGTTTAAATTTAGCTACCAATTAACTTAAAACTTGCAAAATCTCGGTCTGGGGAATCACCAGACAAAAGATTTGTGAGAGTATATATAATATACAGCTAATATTATAGGGTAACCATTGGACTAGTAACTCAATAACTAGTGATATGCTTGAGCACAAATGGCAAGCGAGCCTTTGCACAAACAAAACACTTCAAAAGAATTTATCAGTCCATTTCTAAAAGTATGAGTATGCCGTTGTGACCATACTTTAGCTAACAAATACAGTACTCTACTTTCTTACCTCAATTTCCTGAGTACTAGTATTGTTGTATTATATTGTGACTATCTGAGTTACCAGTAGCTTTTGACAACAAGCACTCGCAGCTTACGGTCGAGTTGTGAAATTATGTCAGGTAAAGGGTCTCAATACCATAGTAACATTTTGCCATAACATTTTTCTAATTGAAAAACAACAACAACAACAACAAAACCAGAAGTTCTAAAGAACTACTGCATAGCAGTCTAACAGTAAGTTTTTAAGACCTAACTGCATCTTGTGGCATTTAGAAACAGCCCATTATAAAGGGGTAAACAATTAAATTTCCTTGAATGATAAGGGATCGCTAAACCAAAAGATCCTGTTTAGTGGAGGTATGGGAAGGGGTAGACCACGAAGTAAACACAAAAATGTGAGGGTCAAAGTACAAAATGACATACATATGTCCACATATATAAACAAATATCCCTGATTTTCAATTGTGATAGTGTCTCGCTTGCTTTGCTTGCTCGCCAATAAAGCATTGACAAAGTTCTTTCACACTACATAATTTGACCAAAGGTGTCCGGATAATCAAGGTATGTTATCGGAGCAAAATTAGTGAATGTAAAGAACAAAAATACCACAAGCAAAGAAAACAGGAATAGTCTATGAGTTGTCATGTCAGGACTGCAGTCAAGCGTCTATCGGTGAAACAAGAACCCATCAAGAAGAGATTGGCAGAGCACAGGCAAGCAGTGAAGAGATCAGATGACATGAACGACATTGCTGTACACACCTATACACACAAACATCAGATAGACTGGGATGGTGCTAAAGTTGTGGAAGAAGAAAGTTATTACTGGAAGAGGAGAGTGCTAGAAGCAATTAGGATCCAGTCTGAATTTGGAGTGTGGCTTGAACCTCAGTAGCCATTGGCAACCATTCATCTACTTGACATCTGAATCCTGCACTAATTAGATTAATTAATACTACTATGCAGCTCCACACACTATTGCATACTTTTCACCGCCATCAACTCCTACACACATACTGTATCATGCCATTTATCATTTGGTTTTACCGAAGGAGGCCTTCGAGCCGAAACATCTAAAGAAAATTTCAGTTGATGCTATGTAATTATCTATTATCAACTCTAAATAACTGTTATACTATTGGCGGGGGAGTGAAGTGAGCGAGACATTATGAGGGGTAACACAATAGAAAATCAGGGATATTTGGCGAGCGAGCGAGATACTATTAGGGGTGGACAATTGAAAATCGGGTATATCTTCGATGTATATAACATTATATATATATGGATTGTATGCATGCCCCTTAAACGCACGTGTGCGGGTTTGTTTGTTTTTTCCTCCAAAAAACGGCTTTTTGGGCTTACTCCCAGTTTCTTCTGGTACTACAGCTGTAAGCTAGCCTTACCTAGCCTCAAGGGTTAGGCTCAAAACTCTACGAAGGGTCCCTAGAAATATTTTCTTTTCTAGTCACAATAGGTTCTTGCGAGTGGTTATTATGGCATTGAAACCCTTTACCAGATATAAATGTAAAAACCCTGGCTGTTTTTATTCAGAATCTGAATGCCTGTTGTCAAGTGGTCGGCCGTTTTTTTAAGCATCTGAGTGCTTGTCATCTAGAGCCACTGGTAGTACTGAATACCAGAACCTACGGGGGAAACTGAGGTAAGTACTCTTTCTGTAATTGTTAACTAAATAAAAGAAAAAAACTCTGACTTATATTTTGTAGCTGAGTCAGAGTACTTGTCTTCAAGAATTGCTAACAATTCAAAGTCTGAATAGCTTAAATTCAGTACTTGAGATTGAGATAAGAAAGTAATTTGGTATTTTTCTGCTAAAATTAGTGGTCAACTGCTATTTATTCATCTATTTAAAGCTTTACAGTCAATAGATAGGTGAGGTGGCATAATAACAGTGCAGTGAGGTGGCTGAGGGTCAGGCTCTAAGAGCTAGAGCTGCCAAAAAGATATATAATTAAAAAAAAGAAATTAAAGAGAAAAGTTAAAGGTGGAGGAACAACATTTAACACATGGACACACAATGAAGAGAAAGTGCAAATATTGTTAGGATGAAATCTGTGAATGAAAATACTGTTTAGCATGAACTAAGCTAAAATCAATTATGTAACAATACTGTAGTTTTATGTAACCTAACTAGGCAGGCTCGCTCAATATTTGTGCTCAAGCACATCACTAGTTGGCGAGCGAGCAAAGTGAGCGAGACAGTATTAGGGGTGGACAATGCAAAATCGGGTATATGTTCGATGTATATATATATATATATGTATGGATTGTACGTATGCCCCTAAACGCGCGTGCGGGTACCTTTTTTTCTCCTAAAAATACGGCCTATTAGAATTGACTTCACTTTCTTCTGATACTACAGCATTAAGAAAGTCTTACTAGAAACTTGGGCTTCAAATTGTGGGATAATTCCTGCGAAACGCTTTTTTTTCCAAGTCCCAAAAAGTTAGTGTGAATGGTTACTATGCAATTGAAAACCCTTTACCAGACTTAATTTCAAAACTTCGTCGTTTTTTGGGGCTGCTAAAAATGCCGCTTGTTGGTTGTCAAGTGCCACAGAATGGCTAAATGATAATACTAAGGAAGCCGCCATTACTTGGAAGAAGCTGAGGTAACTACGTGTAGTTCCATACTTGTTAGCTAAAATTACAAAAATAACTCTGGCTATTATTTTTTGTTAGAGCTGCGATCTTGTTCACCGGTTACTGGTAACTGAGGTAGTCAGAATGGCTGAAGTTGGATACTACAGAAGGTACCACTGTCAAAATACCTTATAATAATGCTGAGAAAGCCACCACTACTAGAGGGAAACTGAGGTAAGTACTTAATTCCATATTTGTAAGTTAAAATTATAAAAATAACTCTGGCCTTTCCGTTTTGTGGCTGAGAGCATGTTGTCAAGAGAGACTGGTAATTTAGATTATCAGAATGGCTTCAATTTGATACTACAGACGTTACTACTACTCAAGAAAATGAGGTAAGAAAGTAATTTTGTATTTGTTTGCTAAAATTAATGGACTTTTGTTTTGTAGCTGAGAGCTTGTTGTTAAGAATTACTGGTAATTCAGATGGTCAAAATAGCTTCAATTTGTAACTACAGAAGTTGCCAATACTCAGGAATTAAGGCAAGTAGTAATTCCATATTTGTTGGCTAATATTACAAAAATAACACTGGCCTATTTATTTTGTAGCTGAGAGCTTGTTCAAGAGTTACTGGCAATTGATGTAGTCAGAATTGCTCAAGTTTGATACTACAGAAATTACTACTCAGGTAAGAGTGTAATTTATTATTTGTGTTTGCTAAAATTAATGGTCAACTGCTATTATACTGTTTTGCATGAATTAAGCTAAAATATAAATTATGTAGTAGTAACAATACTGTAGTTTTAACTAGGCTGGCTCGCTCGCCATTTGTGCTCAAGCACACCACTAGTTGGCGAGCGAGCGGAGCGAGTGAGATACTATTAGGGGTGGTTAATGCAAAATCGGGTATATGTTATATTTATATATATGTGTGTATGGATGGTACGTATGCCCCTTAAACGCGTGCGGGGAACTTTTTTCTCCTAAAAACTCGGCTTTTTAGGCTTGACCCCAGTTTATTCTGAAACTACAGCATTAAACAAGCCTTACTTTAAACTTAAGCTCCGAAGTATGAGAAAATTCCGGCGAAAACCCTTGTTTTTCAAGACACAAAAAGTTGCTGGACCAGTTACTATGGCATTGAATACCCTTTTCCAGACATAATTTCAAAACTTCGCCGTTTTAGGGGGGATATGGAGTGCTGCTTGTTTGTTGTCAAGAGCCATTGGTAGTCAGAATTAATGCTAAGGAAGCTACTACTACTCCAGTGAAGCTGAGGTAAGTACGTAATTCCATATTTATTAGCTATATTATATGCAAAAATAACTCTGGCCTTTCTTTTTTGTAGCTAAGAGCTTGTTGTCAAAGATGACTGGTAAATTCAAATAGTCAGAATGGCTTAAATTTGATACTACAGAAGTTACTACTGCTCAAGAAAATGAGGTAAGAAAGTAATTTTGTATTTGTGTGCTAACATTGATTGTCTTTGGTTTTTGTAGGTGAGAGGTTGTTGTCAAGAATGTGAGGTAATTCATATAGTCAAAGTAACTTAAATTTGATACTATAGAAGTTATCAATACTCAGGAAATTGAGGTAAGTAGTAATTCCATATTTGTTGGCTAAAATTACAAATAATAACACTGGTTTATTATTATTTTTATCGTAGCTGAGAGCTTGTCCAAGAGTTACTGGTATCAGAATGGCAGATGTTTGATACTACAGAAGTTATCATTAATCAGGTAAGAGAGTGATTTTGTATTTGTTTGCTGATATTATAGTGTTTGCATGAACTAAGCTAAAACATAGTAACAATACTGTAGTTTTATGTTACCTAACCATCAGGCTCGCTCGATATTTGTGCTCAAGCACACCACTAGTTTATATATATATGTTTGGACGTATGTATGTCATTTGTACTTTGACCCTCTTATATTTTTGTGTTAGCTTGGTGTTCGACCCTGTCCCGAACTTGACTAAACGGAATCCTCTGGTTTATCAATTATTACCCGTATTATTTTAGAAATTTAATTGTTTTACCGCTTTGAATTCTTTTGCCGGTGCAGTTAAGGGTGCCCTGCCACTGGAACCTGTGGTCATTTAATCATCGGAGTTCTCTGTTAGTGCTCATTCCACCTGTAGCAACGAAGTAAGCCCACAGTACACAGAAGAAGAAAAATGAGTACATAGCAAAAACAGTCAATTTGTGGTTATGCGCCTCGGTTTCCGGTGGCAGGGCACCCTTAAAACTCAAAAACTTACCGGAGTTCCATTTCTATTTGAGTTAGTAACGGTGGTAAGTTAATACACTATTTGTCATAGTTACAAGTCCTATGCAACAGTATTTACTTGAAAATGCATTGTCCACTAGACTAACCACGAAGGTAAGCCTTGTCTAGATATGTTCAGTTGAGTGTGAAAGTATTGTGCATTACAATTACTACTTAGCTAATGAATATCACAAAGAAAACGTTTAAAAATGTGACTTGTTTTTTTTGCTGTGATTTTTTCCCTCCAATTCAAACAGTTGCGGGGAGTGGTTACTATGGCATTGAATCACCTTTACCATTATTTAACAATAGTGTAGTTATAGGCTTGCTCGCCATTTGTGCACAAGCACATCACTAGTTATTTGTTCATACATATGTTTGAACGTACGTATGTCATTTCATACTTTGACACTTGTGTTTTTTTGTTTGCTTCATTGTCTACCCCTTCCCATACCTCCGCCAAACAGAATTTTTTGGCTTAGCAATGCCGTACCATCCAAGAAAATTTAATTGTCTATACTAGAAGTGTTCAACCTCGTGAATTACTTGTGCACAGGCTCACTCGCCATTAGTGCTGAAGCACGTCACTAGTATCATACTGCATGAGGTCAGAGATGGAAAAACAACAACAACAGAAAACAAAACAAAACATTACTCACAGACTATAGAAATTGGAAGCCCCGGAGGTCTGTACCAGTGAGTTGTAATCAGAGGGGACTCCTGGTCTATTCACTCCACTGCTGGAAGTGTTCATCATCTGATTGCAGCTTCCCATGGCCTCCATGTGCTGAAAAATATCACTTCTACCTGCAACATTAAATATATATTTAATATATTATATATCATCGTTCTCATCATCATCATCAATCTTATCATCGCCATTTATCATTGCTGTCACTCTCATAGTTTCATTCTCATTATTCCCAGGTACTATTATTCCATTACTCTCTGTAGTTCTCATCAATGACTGACTAATAATTCTAGCTAACATAGCTACTCTATGCTTCGAACGGGACTTGAATTGTCTCGTCATTGTTGCCAGAGACAGTTTGGGAGCTCTTGTCTAAACTGTAGTCCACACTACCTTTTCTTGAATAAATAAATGCCATACAATAAATAAATAGCAATTATCATGAGAGAACTTTGTTTTGTACTTTAGGGTGTAGCTTTTAGGTATAGATATTTGTGTACTGTGGTACTAGATAGATTGGGGAAATTACCCTCACAAGGGGAAAATTCATGGAGGAGAGACTAAAGTTGACAAATACATGTCAAAACATTTGATGTCAATTAGGAGGTTATGGGAACTTAATCAAAATTAATAATACCAGTGATGTGCTTCAGCACAAATGGCAAGCGAGCTGGTCTGACTGAAATTTAAATTTGAATGCTAGCTGCTAATAATTTTTTATGTTAGTTAAATATTTTTTTTTTTAGTTTATTTTTGCTATTCTTTAGGACACACAACAATTTTATGCATACTTGTTTACCGGATATACCAGCACAAGACTTGCGTTGTATTCTCTTCGTGACTTGACTATTGGACAAAGGAATTTCGAGGGGATAAACATCAAATTTCCAAGGATGATACGGGTAAGGATCGATAAACCAGTTGGTCGTATTTCCAAAGTTCCCTCCATTCAAAATGCTCTATTGTACCAGAGGTCTAGTAGATATAGCATTACATTGTATTCTCTTAGTGACCTGACTATTGGACTTTGGATTTTCGAGCAAAACTGTTACGTAAGGCGTATAGCTATGAAAAACAGTGCATTGCCATAGTTAACTTACCACCCCCCCTAGTCTGGCGGAGCCGACCCTTTACCTTCTTTGTTGGTGGGCGGGGGGAAGGAAAGGGTCTGGTAACGTTAGCATGAACGAGTTGTTCAGCAGAAATTCAGTTACATCACTTTTTCCTATGTCATTCACGCGCACGCGTGAACTTTTTTTTTTTTTTTGCGCAAGACTGTTAGTTGCATGCTGGGTTTTATCTTCGATGGCTTCTTCATTTTCGACTTTTTTGTCAGTTGCTTCTCTTTCTGCCTCATCCTTAATATCGAGAATGTTAATTTAGGAAATTGCTGCTAGAATATGTGGAGCTGTCTCTGTGATTCTATTACATCCAGATAGGCGTCAGTTTATCGATGTGCATGCCCTAAGTCGCAAACGACTTATTCTGGATACACCTTGCTGTGGGCCTGCATCCAGAGAGCCAGACGGCCCACAAGAGGAAGGAGCAAAGATGAAGATGAAGATAAAGATGAACATTTATGTGCTATATGTTTATGTCAAGCAATATTGAGTGTTGTTGAGTTACGTCATTTATTGGTGTTGTGCGCATGTGCCGGTCATTGAACTATTATCATTGTGTGTGGGAGTAGCGCCAAAAGTCATGTGTGTTGCACGTGAGTCTCGAAAGCATATAAGCCAGAGAGACCCGCGTGCATTTCAGTCTCAACATAATTAATTACAAGTAATAATACTAATTCGGATAAGTCCGTCTGAGATTCTGGTGGCAGCAATCAATAAGCTGACCGACCAGCTACAGTCTAGATTCGTCTAGGAAGGTGCGTGCCTTGAAGTCCAACTAAGGGGCCCACAACTGGCGGCAGCGGTGGTCCGTTCTACAGTGCACGGTGGAGCGGCAGACCTCGTGGATTGAACTCGTTCTTCCCCTACGGTCAACTCGAACTCTGAAGATCCGTCTTCGACTTACCAGTGGAATTCGTTCCTGAACATCTTCGGTACCTGGGATCCGTCCCACATCGATAGTAGACCCGTCTACTGTGGCAGTATCCGTTCTGACAATACTTCGTTTACTTCAGCGGCTGGATCCATTGTTTGTGGACATTTGGAACTTTGCGTGGTGGTTGTGTTGTATTTATTATTGTATTTTCATATTTTCACTTCATTTATTTTTGTACAGGTGGTCGGTGTTTCTTCTTCTGCGGAGGCAAGCATGCCAGAGACGAAGACAGTGGCAGAGAAGCGGAGGGCTACCAAGAAGACCGTATTAGGTCCCGACCCTGGATTCAAGCCTTCCCATGAGCCGCAGATTGAGGATAGGTCTCCGTACCCGATTCGTAGAACTGATGATGTGGCGAGAAGTCGAGCAGCAAGAGAGGAATCAGGGGAGGAGTATGGTGAGGGGAACCGGGATAGATTGGCCACACTTGGTGCGCAAGCGCAGGAGTAGTGGGGAGAGGCCAGTAGTGGGGAGTTTACTGCTGAGGAGGGTGTGTTTAGAAGAGTTCGGGATGTTAGTAGGAGTAGTGAGCGTAATGAGGAAGAAGTGAATGTGTCGGTGAACACGGAGAGGCCTATGAGTATTGGGCCTGGGGCTAGTGAGAGCCTGGGTTGTGCTACAGGTGTTAATGGATTTCAGGGGCTTAGCTTAGTGTTAATGCAGATGGAGAAGATGGCAACCCAGAGACAATTAGAGTCTATGGAGTTGATGAGGACTATGAAGGAGTCTGATAGAAGTTGCAGGATTGCTGATAGGAGGGAGTTAGACAGAAAGGCTGAGGTGAGAGAATTTCGGTTGGAATTGTTAAAAGGTTTGGGGAATTTTAAGGAGGGGTCTCAGTTGATGGGATACCTTTCGAAGTTCGAGAGGGTAATGGCTGACTGTCAGATAGGTGAAGACTCTTGGGTGGAGAGGTTGTTTGCACACTTACCAGATAGGCTGTGTAACAGAGTGGCTGGGATGAGAGATGATGGGCGTGCGTACAAAGACATCAAGAGCGCATTGCTACAGGCTGTGGGGGAGACGCCCCGCACCTATGGACATTTGTTGTTTGAGGATAGGTCTGAGTCTTTGAAGAGCAAGTCGGCTACGGAGATTGTGGAATTCATTGAGAGGATGTGTCAAGGAATGTTTGCCAACTGCAAGACTGTGAGTGATTGCATCGCGGCCTTGGCAGCCGCGTACACTCACCGAGTGCTGCCTATGACGGGACGCTGCTACTTTGAGTCCAGGGACGTTGTCACAATGGCTGACCTTCGTGATGCGTGGGAGCTGTGGCTCTCTGGTAGGCAGAAGGGGAATTTTTATAGGCCATTGGTGAGTGGTAATGGTTCGGGTAGCAGTGGAAGTGGTAGTAACAAGGGCGGCAGTAGTAATGGAGTGTTTGGGGGTTATGGTAGTGGGGGTATTTCGTGTTTTGCGTGTGGAGGTAAAGGGCATAGGTCGTTCGAGTGTCCTAAGAAGTCTAATGAGCTTGGGAGTGGTGGTACTAGTGGTAGTCCTAGTGTTATTGGGACTGGGATTAAGTGCTTTACTTGTGGTAAGGAGGGACACAAGTCTCCGGACTGTCCTTCCAAGAAGGTGGGAGGTTCAGTGAAAAGAAATTTTCAACTTAGGAAGGTGTCAGTTGTCAGGGCTGGTGGAAGATCAGGAAGTATTGTGAAAGGGAAAGTTAATGAAGTTGTGTGTTCCATCTTGTTAGATACGGGGGCTGAGATTGCTATGGTCCCCAGGTCTGTTGTGGGGGATGATTGCATTGATTGTGGGGATGTGAGAGTAGCTGGTGCTGTAGGAGAGCCAGTAGTGTTTAGGAGCACTAAGGTAGTGTTTGAGATAGCTGGGAGATGTGTCTCTAGGCTTTCTATTGTGGACAATAATGAGAGAAGTGATAGCTTGTGTATTTTTCCAGTCGACTTGAGTAACGCTGAGGAAGTTGAGTGGGTGAGTAAAGCTGTGATTGAGTCGAAAGCAAAGTGTGAATCTAGTGTGAATGGGGAGTTTACAAACAAGGTTAACATGTTAACCAGGGCTCAAGCAGCAGTAGAGAGAGAGCTAGATGTGTGCGATGGTGATGGTAGTGCTGAGGATCTGTGGTGTGTGATTGATGATGAGGAGTCTGCCGGGAAGGATGCTGAGGTAGTGGAAGAAGATGGCAGTGCTTCGGTGGTAAGGGGGGAGGATGGATCGCAGCAAGTGAGTGACAGGGAGAGTGTGGAAGAGGTAGACGTTGGAGATGGATGTGAACCTGTAGAATTTGAGAGATTGCACGAATGTGAAAGTGAAGGTGACAGTTTATTGTGTGATTTGGCTAAGGAAATTGGTCCTATGTCGGTGGGTACGGATGGGAGGGACTGGAAGGAAGCTATTCTGAAAGATGAGAGTGTGAGAGTTTGGCGGGAGCTAGCAGATAGAAGCGAAAGAGGGTTTAAATGGGTTAATGGTTTATTAGTTCGTGGGATGATTGTTGATTGGGAAGAAAGGAATGATGTAGCTGTAGTGCCGAGAGAGTTTAGGAAGTTAGTATTGTCGTTAGGACATGAGAAGGGGGGACATCTGTGTGCAGATAAGGTGTTGAAGCTAATTGGGAAGCGTTTTGTTTGGCCGGGTATGGCGAAAGATGTGTTAGGGCATTGCAGGGCTTGTCCGACATGTCAGGTCAAGTCAAAGCATGTACCGAGGAGGGCTCCAATGGTGGACAGACCCTTGCTGTCCGAGCCTTTTGAACAAGTTGCCGTTGATATAGTGGGGCCTTTGCCAAAGGGAAAGGGTGGTTGTAGGTATTTGCTTACATATATTTGCCTAGCCACCAGGTGGCCTGAAGCAGTACCTTTGAGGTCAGTGACGGCCAAGGCAGTAGCTGATGGTTTGTGGGAAATTTTCTCAAGAACGAGTATACCTGAAGTAATCTTGACGGATCAGGGTAGCCAATTCATGGGTCGTGTGATGAAAAGTCTGTGTGAGTGGTTAAGTATTGAACGCATCCGTACTTCTCCATACCATCCTCAATCCAATGGGGTGGTGGAGAGGATGCATGGCTCCCTTAAGGCCATCTTAGGGAAGTCAGTTGAGAGTGAGAAAGATTGGGTGGGATTTGTGTCTCTAGCCTTGTTTGTATTGCGGCAAATGCCACATGCAGACTCGGGGCACAGTCCTTTTGACTTGGTGTACGGATTTCGTGTCCGTACGCCTTTGGATGTGTTGTACCATTGTTTGGCAGAGAGAGAGGATGGGGAGAAACTTGGGATTTGTGATTGGGTCGGTAGAATGGCGGAGAGGTTAGACCTAATGAGGGATTCGGCAGTGTTGAACATGGCGGTAGCTAAGGTGAGGAGGAAAGTGTATTTAGACAAGGGGACTAAGCTGAGGGTGTTCGAGAAGGATGAGTTGGTACTGTACAGGGTTCCGGGTAGGTCTAGCAAGTTAGCTGACTCCTGGGAGGGACCATATGTGGTTCTAGAAAGAAAGGGGGAGGTAAACTACAAGATTGGGAAGGTTGGTGCTGAGAAACATAGCAGAGTAGTTCACGTGAACAGTTTAAAGAAGTATAGGGAGGAGTTTTGTATTAATCGATTAGATGTGGTAGTGGATGAGCAGGAAGAGAAGGGATGTGTGTTAGAGGGTGTGTGTGAAGGGTATGATGATGTGTGTTTGCAGGGTTTGTTAGTGGAGTTTGGGGATGTGTTCTCGGAGTCACCGGGGAATACAAAGGTTGTGGAGTTGAGTATTGAGACAGAGGGCAAAGGGCCTGTGAGACAAGCACCGTATTCAGTGCCATTAGGAATTAGAGAGAAGGTTGCAGAGGAATTGAGAGAGTTGGAGCAGCAGGGAATTATAGAACGGTCAGAGAGCCATTGGGCGTCGCCCCTGGTTCCGGTAAGAAAGCCAGGTGGTAGAGTGCGTCTGTGCGTTGACTACAGACGCCTCAACGAGATCACGGTCAAGGAGCCATACTTCATTCCATCTCTGGACGAGATGGTGGAGTTAGTCGGTGGAGGGAAGGTCTTGTCGAAAATTGACCTGTCGAAAGGCTTCCATCAGGTGGAAGTAAAGCCTGAAGATAGAGACAAAACTGCATTTGTTTGCCCCTTTGGCAAATTCCGTTACAGGAGGATGCCGTTTGGTCTGGTGAACGCGCCGTCAGTCTTCCAGAGGTTGATGGATCTGGTGCTGGTCGACTGTAAGGATTTCTCCCGTGTGTATATAGATGATATCTTGGTGGCGTCTTCCAGTTGGGGAGAGCACATGATCCACCTGCGCAAGCTGCTTGGGGTTCTGCGGGAGGCAGGCCTCACGTGCAAACGAGCCAAGTGTGTGTTTGGTAGAGCAAGATTGATGTTTTTGGGACACTGTATTGGAGATGGGAGTGTATCGATACCTGAGGCGAGGGTGGAGGCCATTAGGAACCACCCACTTCCTAGGTCAAGGAAACAGTTGAGGAGGTTTTTGGGTATGGTTGGTTACTATAGGAGGTTCGTGGAGGGTTACCATTGTTGGTCCTCCGTTTTGACGCCACACACGTCCAAGTCTCTGGTGGGCGAACTGACGTGGAATGAGGAGATGCTGGCCGCCTTTAGAGGTTTGTGTCAGTCATTGTCATGTAACATATGTTTGTGTGTGCCGAATGCGTGTGACTGTTTTGTATTAGAAACGGACGCCAGCTGTACTGGAGTGGGGGGAGTATTGTCTGTAGAGCGTGAAGGAGAGAGATTGCCTGTGGGATTCTTCTCGAAGCAACTCCATGGTGCCCAGAGGAGGTACTCCGCACAAGAGTTAGAGGGGTTGGCTCTGTATGAGTCAATCAAGCATTTCTCTTATTTCCTGTATGGGAAGGGTTTCACTGTGATCACTGACCACAAGGGTCTGGAGGGTTTGATGACAAAGAAACAGATGAACAGGAGATTGTATGGGTGGGCTCTGAAGCTTACGGAATTCCAGTTTGTGATCATCTACCGGAAAGGAGTGGAGAACAAGGTGGCAGATTGCCTCAGTCGGTGCTATGGAGACGAAGCCAGTGAATTGGCAGTGACGGAGTCACCCGCTCAACGGGAGGGGGGAGATGTGGGCCTGCATCCAGAGAGCCAGACGGCCCACAAGAGGAAGGAGCAAAGATGAAGATGAAGATAAAGATGAACATTATGTGCTATATGTTTATGTCAAGCAATATTGAGTGTTGTTGAGTTACGTCATTTATTGGTGTTGTGCGCATGTGCCGGTCATTGAACTATTATCATTGTGTGTGGGAGTAGCGCCAAAAGTCATGTGTGTTGCACGTGAGTCTCGAAAGCATATAAGCCAGAGAGACCCGCGTGCATTTCAGTCTCAACATAATTAATTACAAGTAATAATACTAATTCGGATAAGTCCGTCTGAGATTCTGGTGGCAGCAATCAATAAGCTGACCGACCAGCTACAGTCTAGATTCGTCTAGGAAGGTGCGTGCCTTGAAGTCCAACTAAGGGGCCCACACTTGCCACCATGCCAAAAGAAAGTCGATTGCTGGTCCTACAGAAGATGAAAGTGGGGCAATTCCTGTTTTGACTTCAACTCCTAAGAGAACTTCAGATTCTACTTCAGCAATTTCTCTTATTGTTACTGTATGTTTATGGTATAAATTGTATTTGTACCTTTTCTTTCCGTTTAATTTTTGTTCAGGCTGCTCTGTTGTTTCAGAGTCTGTCCTTCATCCATCTCTGTTATCGTCTTGCTGTTATATGGTTGTACAATTTTAATAATAATAGCAAATTTTTTACGACTTGAGCCTATTATTGTAGTGACATTATTTCTTTAAAGTAGAATTAATAATGATTAAATTTGTTGAATAATAATTGAAACTATAGGTATGTGTGAACTTTGAGAGAGGATCAAGGAAGTATGTTTTAACTCCGTGTTCAAAAAGGCTGGGAAAAGCTGTGGCTCGACGAAGTAAGAGCATAGTAAGTTAGTTGCAGCTGAAGTGTTGAAAGATCCCATAACTAAGAAATATGTATTGCAAAGGCTTGGAGTAAACATTGATGTGCTCGGACAAAGTTAAGTCGATATTGCAGAGCCAGGATTTGAAAAGCTATAAGTATAACAATAATAGGCTCAAGTCGTAGAAAATTTGCTATTATTATTAAAATTGTACAACCATATAACAAATGACAAGTATATGCTAGCCTAGCTATATATAATTGCAGTTGCTGGTGAACCAGAAATAAAATTTCAGCAACAATTCTCTACTGTTAAACTTCCCTCTTTGTTTGATAAACATAATCATAATAGACCCAAAAAAACAACAAAAAACAACAACACAAAACAAATAGAACTTACCAGCTGCCATTTCATGAGTGCTGGAGTAGGCATTGTTGAACCCTGCATTGGGAACTGAGGGGGTGACGGAAACACTAGAAAGGGATGGTGGCTGTTGAGAATTTGGTATCCCCATCAGATTGCCTTGTGGATATTCATTTTTCTTCCCCTCACTTCTGAGGCTGTCAAACTTTTGGACAGCATGAAGGTCTTTTTTTCTGTCATAATCTTGAGGCCTACAGTAATTACGTATCAATAAAAGTGTAAAAATCATTAAGTGCACCTAAGACCAGTGCTTTACTGTATGTATACATGCATGCTAAATTTAGGGTTTACATCACATTGTTCCCAATAGTTTAAATTTAGCTACCAATTAACTTAAAACTTGCAAAATCTCGGTCTGGGGAATCACCAGACAAAAGATTTGTGAGAGTATATATAATATACAGCTAATATTATAGGGTAACCATTGGACTAGTAACTCAATAACTAGTGATATGCTTGAGCACAAATGGCAAGCGAGCCTTTGCACAAACAAAACTTCAAAAGAATTTATCAGTCCATTTCTAAAAGTATGAGTATGCCGTTGTGACCATACTTTAGCTAACAAATACAGTACTCTACTTTCTTACCTCAATTTCCTGAGTACTAGTATTGTTGTATTATATTGTGACTATCTGAGTTACCAGTAGCTTTTGACAACAAGCACTCGCAGCTTACGGTCGAGTTGTGAAATTATGTCAGGTAAAGGGTCTCAATACCATAGTAGCATTTCGCCATAACATTTTTCTAATTGAAAAACAACAACAACAACAACAAAACCAGAAGTTCTAAAGAACTACTGCATAGCAGTCTAACAGTAAGTTTTTAAGACCTAACTGCATCTTGTGGCATTTAGAAACAGCCCATTATAAAGGGGTAAACAATTAAATTTCCTTGAATGATAAGGGATCGCTAAACCAAAAGATCCTGTTTAGTGGAGGTATGGGAAGGGGTAGACCACGAAGTAAACACAAAAATGTGAGGGTCAAAGTACAAAATGACATACATATGTCCACATATATAAACAAATATCCCTGATTTTCAATTGTGATAGTGTCTCGCTTGCTTTGCTTGCTCGCCAATAAAGCATTGACAAAGTTCTTTCACACTACATAATTTGACCAAAGGTGTCCGGATAATCAAGGTATGTTATCGGAGCAAAATTAGTGAATGTAAAGAACAAAAATACCACAAGCAAAGAAAACAGGAATAGTCTATGAGTTGTCATGTCAGGACTGCAGTCAAGCGTCTATCGGTGAAACAAGAACCCATCAAGAAGAGATTGGCAGAGCACAGGCAAGCAGTGAAGAGATCAGATGACATGAACGACATTGCTGTACACACCTATACACACAAACATCAGATAGACTGGGATGGTGCTAAAGTTGTGGAAGAAGAAAGTTATTACTGGAAGAGGAGAGTGCTAGAAGCAATTAGGATCCAGTCTGAATTTGGAGTGTGGCTTGAACCTCAGTAGCCATTGGCAACCATTCATCTACTTGACATCTGAATCCTGCACTAATTAGATTAATTAATACTACTATGCAGCTCCACACACTATTGCATACTTTTCACCGCCATCAACTCCTACACACATACTGTATCATGCCATTTATCATTTGGTTTTACCGAAGGAGGCCTTCGAGCCGAAACATCTAAAGAAAATTTCAGTTGATGCTATGTAATTATCTATTATCAACTCTAAATAACTGTTATACTATTGGCGGGGGAGTGAAGTGAGCGAGACATTATGAGGGGTAACACAATAGAAAATCAGGGATATTTGGCGAGCGAGCGAGATACTATTAGGGGTGGACAATTGAAAATCGGGTATATCTTCGATGTATATAACATTATATATATATGGATTGTATGCATGCCCCTTAAACGCACGTGCGCGGGTTTGTTTGTTTTTTCCTCCAAAAAACGGCTTTTTGGGCTTACTCCCAGTTTCTTCTGGTACTACAGCTGTAAGCTAGCCTTACCTAGCCTCAAGGGTTAGGCTCAAAACTCTACGAAGGGTCCCTAGAAATATTTTCTTTTCTAGTCACAATAGGTTCTTGCGAGTGGTTATTATGGCATTGAAACCCTTTACCAGATATAAATGTAAAAACCCTGGCTGTTTTTATTCAGAATCTGAATGCCTGTTGTCAAGTGGTCGGCCGTTTTTTTAAGCATCTGAGTGCTTGTCATCTAGAGCCACTGGTAGTACTGAATACCAGAACCTACGGGGGAAACTGAGGTAAGTACTCTTTCTGTAATTGTTAACTAAATAAAAGAAAAAAACTCTGACATATATTTTGTAGCTGAGTCAGAGTACTTGTCTTCAAGAATTGCTAACAATTCAAAGTCTGAATAGCTTAAATTCAGTACTTGAGATTGAGATAAGAAAGTAATTTGGTATTTTTCTGCTAAAATTAGTGGTCAACTGCTATTTATTCATCTATTTAAAGCTTTACAGTCAATAGATAGGTGAGGTGGCATAATAACAGTGCAGTGAGGTGGCTGAGGGTCAGGCTCTAAGAGCTAGAGCTGCCAAAAAGATATATAATTAAAAAAAAGAAATTAAAGAGAAAAGTTAAAGGTGGAGGAACAACATTTAACACATGGACACACAATGAAGAGAAAGTGCAAATATTGTTAGGATGAAATCTGTGAATGAAAATACTGTTTAGCATGAACTAAGCTAAAATCAATTATGTAACAATACTGTAGTTTTATGTAACCTAACTAGGCAGGCTCGCTCAATATTTGTGCTCAAGCACATCACTAGTTGGCGAGCGAGCAAAGTGAGCGAGACAGTATTAGGGGTGGACAATGCAAAATCGGGTATATGTTCGATGTATATATATATATATATGTATGGATTGTACGTATGCCCCTAAACGCGCGTGCGGGTACCTTTTTTTCTCCTAAAAATACGGCCTATTAGAATCGACTTCACTTTCTTCTGATACTACAGCATTAAGAAAGTCTTACTAGAAACTTGGGCTTCAAATTGTGGGATAATTCCTGCGAAACGCTTTTTTTTCCAAGTCCCAAAAAGTTAGTGTGAATGGTTACTATGCAATTGAAAACCCTTTACCAGACTTAATTTCAAAACTTCGTCGTTTTTTGGGGCTGCTAAAAATGCCGCTTGTTGGTTGTCAAGTGCCACAGAATGGCTAAATGATAATACTAAGGAAGCCGCCATTACTTGGAAGAAGCTGAGGTAACTACGTGTAGTTCCATACTTGTTAGCTAAAATTACAAAAATAACTCTGGCTATTATTTTTTGTTAGAGCTGCGATCTTGTTCACCGGTTACTGGTAACTGAGGTAGTCAGAATGGCTGAAGTTGGATACTACAGAAGGTACCACTGTCAAAATACCTTATAATAATGCTGAGAAAGCCACCACTACTAGAGGGAAACTGAGGTAAGTACTTAATTCCATATTTGTAAGTTAAAATTATAAAAATAACTCTGGCCTTTCCGTTTTGTGGCTGAGAGCATGTTGTCAAGAGAGACTGGTAATTTAGATTATCAGAATGGCTTCAATTTGATACTACAGACGTTACTACTACTCAAGAAAATGAGGTAAGAAAGTAATTTTGTATTTGTTTGCTAAAATTAATGGACTTTTGTTTTGTAGCTGAGAGCTTGTTGTTAAGAATTACTGGTAATTCAGATGGTCAAAATAGCTTCAATTTGTAACTACAGAAGTTGCCAATACTCAGGAATTAAGGCAAGTAGTAATTCCATATTTGTTGGCTAATATTACAAAAATAACACTGGCCTATTTATTTTGTAGCTGAGAGCTTGTTCAAGAGTTACTGGCAATTGATGTAGTCAGAATTGCTCAAGTTTGATACTACAGAAATTACTACTCAGGTAAGAGTGTAATTTATTATTTGTGTTTGCTAAAATTAATGGTCAACTGCTATTATACTGTTTTGCATGAATTAAGCTAAAATATAAATTATGTAGTAGTAACAATACTGTAGTTTTAACTAGGCTGGCTCGCTCGCCATTTGTGCTCAAGCACACCACTAGTTGGCGAGCGAGCGGAGCGAGTGAGATACTATTAGGGGTGGTTAATGCAAAATCGGGTATATGTTATATTTATATATATGTGTGTATGGATGGTACGTATGCCCCTTAAACGCGTGCAGGGAACTTTTTTCTCCTAAAAACTCGGCTTTTTAGGCTTGACCCCAGTTTATTCTGAAACTACAGCATTAAACAAGCCTTACTTTAAACTTAAGCTCCGAAGTATGAGAAAATTCCGGCGAAAACCCTTGTTTTTCAAGACACAAAAAGTTGCTGGACCAGTTACTATGGCATTGAATACCCTTTTCCAGACATAATTTCAAAACTTCGCCGTTTTAGGGGGGATATGGAGTGCTGCTTGTTTGTTGTCAAGAGCCATTGGTAGTCAGAATTAATGCTAAGGAAGCTACTACTACTCCAGTGAAGCTGAGGTAAGTACGTAATTCCATATTTATTAGCTATATTATATGCAAAAATAACTCTGGCCTTTCTTTTTTGTAGCTAAGAGCTTGTTGTCAAAGATGACTGGTAAATTCAAATAGTCAGAATGGCTTAAATTTGATACTACAGAAGTTACTACTGCTCAAGAAAATGAGGTAAGAAAGTAATTTTGTATTTGTGTGCTAACATTGATTGTCTTTGGTTTTTGTAGGTGAGAGGTTGTTGTCAAGAATGTGAGGTAATTCATATAGTCAAAGTAACTTAAATTTGATACTATAGAAGTTATCAATACTCAGGAAATTGAGGTAAGTAGTAATTCCATATTTGTTGGCTAAAATTACAAATAATAACACTGGTTTATTATTATTTTTATCGTAGCTGAGAGCTTGTCCAAGAGTTACTGGTATCAGAATGGCAGATGTTTGATACTACAGAAGTTATCATTAATCAGGTAAGAGAGTGATTTTGTATTTGTTTGCTGATATTATAGTGTTTGCATGAACTAAGCTAAAACATAGTAACAATACTGTAGTTTTATGTTACCTAACCATCAGGCTCGCTCGATATTTGTGCTCAAGCACACCACTAGTTTATATATATATGTTTGGACGTATGTATGTCATTTGTACTTTGACCCTCTTATATTTTTGTGTTAGCTTGGTGTTCGACCCTGTCCCGAACTTGACTAAACGGAATCCTCTGGTTTATCAATTATTACCCGTATTATTTTAGAAATTTAATTGTTTTACCGCTTTGAATTCTTTTGCCGGTGCAGTTAAGGGTGCCCTGCCACTGGAACCTGTGGTCATTTAATCATCGGAGTTCTCTGTTAGTGCTCATTCCACCTGTAGCAACGAAGTAAGCCCACAGTACACAGAAGAAGAAAAATGAGTACATAGCAAAAACAGTCAATTTGTGGTTATGCGCCTCGGTTTCCGGTGGCAGGGCACCCTTAAAACTCAAAAACTTACCGGAGTTCCATTTCTATTTGAGTTAGTAACGGTGGTAAGTTAATACACTATTTGTCATAGTTACAAGTCCTATGCAACAGTATTTACTTGAAAATGCATTGTCCACTAGACTAACCACGAAGGTAAGCCTTGTCTAGATATGTTCAGTTGAGTGTGAAAGTATTGTGCATTACAATTACTACTTAGCTAATGAATATCACAAAGAAAACGTTAAAAAATGTGACTTGTTTTTTTTGCTGTGATTTTTTCCCTCCAATTCAAACAGTTGCGGGGAGTGGTTACTATGGCATTGAATCACCTTTACCATTATATACACGTAATATAAAAACTCGACTTTTTTTTAGTAGCTTGAGTGTTAGAAGTTAAAATCAACCATTTAACAATAGTGTAGTTATAGGCTTGCTCGCCATTTGTGCACAAGCACATCACTAGTTATTTGTTCATACATATGTTTGAACGTACGTATGTCATTTCATACTTTGACACTTGTGTTTTTTTGTTTGCTTCATTGTCTACCCCTTCCCATACCTCCGCCAAACAGAATTTTTTGGCTTAGCAATGCCGTACCATCCAAGAAAATGTAATTGTCTATACTAGAAGTGTTCAACCTCGTGAATTACTTGTGCACAGGCTCACTCGCCATTAGTGCTGAAGCACGTCACTAGTATCATACTGCATGAGGTCAGAGATGGAAAAACAACAACAACAGAAAACAAAACAAAACATTACTCACAGACTATAGAAATTGGAAGCCCCGGAGGTCTGTACCAGTGAGTTGTAATCAGAGGGGACTCCTGGTCTATTCACTCCACTGCTGGAAGTGTTCATCATCTGATTGCAGCTTCCCTTGGCCTCCATGTGCTGAAAAATATCACTTCTACCTGCAACATTAAATATATATCTAATATATTATATATCATCGTTCTCATCATCATCATCAATCTTATCATCGCCTTTTATTGTTGCTGTCATTCTCATAGTTTCATCCGTACTCATTACTCCCAGGTACTATTATTCCATTACTCTCTGTAGTTCTCATCGGTGACTGACTAATAATTCTAGCTAACATAGCTACTCTATGCTTCGAACGGACTTGAATTGTCTCGTCATTGTTGCCAGAGACAGTTTGGGAGCTCTTGTCTAAACTGTAGTCCACACTACCTTTTCTTGAATAAATAAATGCCATACAATAAACAAATAGCAATTATCATGAGAGAACTTTGTTTTGTACTTTAGGATGTAGCTTTTAGGTATAGATATTTGTGTACTGTGGTACTAGATAGATTGGGGAAATTACCCTCACAAGGGGAAAATTCATGGAGGAGAGACTAAAGTTGACAAATACATGTCAAAACATTTGATGTCAATTAGGAGGTTATGGGAACTTAATCAAAATTAATAATACCAGTGATGTGCTTCAGCACAAATGGCAAGCGAGCTGGTCTGACTGAAATTTAAATTTGAATGCTAGCTGCTAATAATTTTTTATGTTAGTTAAATATTTTTTTTTAGTTTATTTTTGCTATTCTTTAGGACACACAACAATTTTATGCATACTTGTTTACCGGATATACCAGCACAAGACTTGCGTTGTATTCTCTTCGTGACTTGACTATTGGACAAAGGAATTTCGAGGGGATAAACATCAAATTTCCAAGGATGATACGGGTAAGGATCGATAAACCAGTTGGTCGTATTTCCAAAGTACCCTCCATTCAAAATGCTCTATTGTACCAGAGGTCTAGTAGATATAGCATTACATTGTATTCTCTTAGTGACCTGACTATTGGACTTTGGATTTTCGAGCAAAACTGTTACGTAAGGCGTATAGCTATGAAAAACAGTGCATTGCCATAGTTAACTTACCACCCCCCCTAGTCTGGCGGAGCCGACCCTTTACCTTCTTTGTTGGTGGGCGGGGGGAAGGAAAGGGTCTGGTAACGTTAGCATGAACGAGTTGTTCAGCAGAAATTCAGTTACATCACTTTTTCCTATGTCATTCATGCGCACGTGTGAACTTTTTTTTTTTTTTGCGCAAGACTGTTAGTTGCATGCTGGGTTTTATTTTCGATGGCTTCTTCATCTTCGACTTTTTTGTCAGTTGCTTCTCTTTCTGCCTCATCCTTAATATCGAGAATGTTAATTTAGGAAATTGCTGCTAGAAAATGTGGAGCTGTCTCTGTGATTCTATTACATCCAGATAGGCGTCAGTTTATCGATGTGCATGCCCTAAGTCGCAAACGACTTATTCTGGATACACCTTGCCACCATGCCAAAAGAAAGTCGATTGCTGGTCCTACAGAAGATGAAAGTGTGGCAATTCCTGTTTTGACTTCAACTCCTAAGAGAACTTCAGATTCTACTTCAGCAATTTCTCTTATTGTTACTGTACGTTTATGGTATAAATTGTATTTGTACCTTTTCATTTCGTTTAATTTTTGTTCAGGCTGCTCTGTTGTTTCAGAGTCTGTCCTTCATCCATCTCTGTTATCGTCTTGCTGTTATATGGTTGTACAATTTTAATAATAATAGCAAATTTTTTACGACTTGAGCCTATTATTGTAGTGACATTATTTCTTTAAAGTAGAATTAATAATGATTAAATTTGTTGAATAATAATTGAAACTATAGGTAGGTGTGAACTTTGAGAGAGGATCAAGGAAGTATGTTTTAACTCCGTGTTAAAAAAGGCTGGGAAAAGCTGTGGCTCGACGAAGTAAGAGCATAGTAAGTTAGTTGCAGCTGAAGTGTTGAAAGATCCCATAACTAAGAAATATGTATTGCAAAGGCTTGGAGTAAGCATTGATGTGCTCGGACAAAGTTAAGTCGATATTGCAGAGCCAGGATTTGAAAAGCTATACTTGGGACACGCTTTTATTGGAAGTTTCTGAACACTCACTGATATTCTATTCTGCAATCATGCACCTACACTCGTAGACCAAGGCACAATCGTTCTCATGCTTTCTGTTTTGAGGTGCAGATTCCATATTATTGGAGCTCGAAGATTGGTTCGAACAGTGCATAAAGGATGTATCACGTGTAAAAAGGTCGCAGCAAAGACTGAAAATCAGTAACGGTAGTGTACCTATACAGTGACATTACATCATATTACTAGTGGTGTGCTTGAGCACTAAGTATATGCGGTAAAGGGGATTCAATGCCATAGTAACCGCTCCCCGCAACTGTTTGAATTGAAAAAGAAGCAACAAAATCAAGTCACGTTATTTAAAATTTTCTTTGTGATATTCTTAATAGTAGTTGTAACCCACAATACTTTCACACAACTGAACATACCTACGCAAGACTTACCTTTGTGGTTCGTCTAGTGGACAATGAATTTTCAAGTAAATGCTGTTGAGTAAGGCTTATAACTGTGACAAATAGCGTATTAACTTACCACCGCCACTAACTCGAATAGAAATGGAGCTCCTATAAGTTTTTGCGTTTTAACTGCACCCGCAAAACAATTCAAAGCGGTAAACAATTCAATTTCTAAGGTGATACGGGTAATGGTCGCTAAACCAGAGTATTCTGTTTAGTGAAGTTTGGGACGGGGACGAACACGGAGCGAACACAAAAATACGGAGGGTCAAAGTACAAAATGACATACGTAAGTCCAAACATATAAATAAACAAACATCCCCGATTTTCTATTGTGTTACCTCTGTAAGTGTCTCGCTCGCTAAGCTCGCTCGCCCAATAATGTAATCAGAATTCTCAATTCTCTGCAATCTGATTGGGGCGCAACTATAGTTGTGCCTGTTATTACTGTTACTTTCCTTTCCCTTCCCTGCCCACCAACAAAGAAGGTAAAGGGTAGGCTCCAACGCCAGACTCCAATGCCAGACTACCCCCCTCCCCCCCCTGTTTATAAAGCTAAGGTGTTTATTCCAATAAAATCAGACTGACCTTGCTGGGATAGCTGCTGATGTTGACCTCTTTGTGGACCAAAAGACCTCACCCAGGGCCCCATACCAAAAGACCTCTCCCAGGACGGTGTAGCCTCTCCCATACCAATTTCCGAGGGTCCAGCACTCCCTCCAGCACTGAGGAGGGTAGCAGCAGCTGCCCCTACAGGCCCACCAGCCCCAGTAGGTGCACTTACCCCAGGAGCCCGCTGCATATCCCCCTTTTCGTGGATCCGGATCTGGATAGGAGCACTGAACGCTCTGATCCAGCTGGATACTAATGGGAAATGAAAATGTCACCAGAAATGGAAATGTCACACAATTGTAAAAATTAGATTAAACTGAAACTTAAAAAATAGAATTTAGGCATTTTATTGGTTGGGATGCTGACGACTTTATTTATGTGCTAGTGGCAGTATGTCATTAGTTAACTGTATACAATACTAATGTCTTCTGCTAGAGATACCATTCCTGGTGATGGCAATGCCTGCATTAGCTAAAACTATGAATATAAGCTAGGTATACCCAGAAAACTGTGATAGGCAAATAGCTTACAGAAATTAACATGGGTAGCCATCGCTAATTAAAGATCTGAAATCAGTATTTACTATTCTCGCAAGCCGGACCCTTACCAACTGCACAGGGAAGGTAACATGATGTTTTGTTTAACTGGAACATAATAATTTGTTTACTTCCGTCAGTAAGCCCGTGGTTGTTAACTCCACAGGAGGTAGGGGTAATTTGGGTTGCTACAATCTAAATTGCTTTGGCTGTGGAAAGTGGAAAAAAAGAAAACCCTCATTATAAATCCCTAACTAAAGCCCAGAGGCAACAGTATAGAACAGAGAGACTATTCAAAGCCAGTTGGAAGCTCTTCCCTTCACAACCTTTTTCCTGTTCACGTTTAGCTAGAAGCCTCTTTTATCAATTCCTCATGTGCGGCCATACTGGGTCCAGCTCGCGAGTTTATTCAAAACACATTCTCTACCTCCGTTGCTGCTAGACATTTATAGCTTAACGGCGGGTGATACTGCTACACTGATACCGCGAGACGGGCTAGACTGACCAACAACGGCTAAGTTCACTCGATCCCGCAGGAGGTAAAACATAGCATACATTAGGCTCCGCCTAGTTAGTTACTATTCCCCTCCCCCTGTATGTCATGTGATTGCACCCTGATGTTGCAGTGCTATGCTGTATGGAACGCCGTTTGTAACAAAAATAATAAAATTGGGCTGACGACAACGTTTTTTATAAAAGAGGTGTGTGGGCAGTAAGAGGCAGTATCAGACAAAACAAGCAGCATTTTGCTCATGCCAACCCATAGGAGAAAAGGTTGGGTCTAGAGGGGAGGTTTTACAGTAGCTTGAATTCTGTTTAATCTAGCTAATTATTAAGCTGCATTATTTATTTTATTGTGAGTAGCCTCTATTACAATCTATGTATATTGAATCTTGATTATTCTAATAAGGTAACCAACAAAATCAAATGATACGTAATGATATAGCTATATCTAAGTTGTTAATTAACTGGTACAAGAATTACTAGCTATTGTAATTATTAACCAACAATCTTCTTCAGCATTATAGCTGATTATTTCATTTCATAGGGTGGTCATTTATCTAAGCAAATTTAGTATGTCCAAGTTGAGTTGGCACGACCGCAAGCGCGGTAATTGAGGAATGCATTTAGTACTTTACCGGAATCAATTTAGTCATGTGAATCCAAGTCAATTAAGCGCTCAAACGTCAACGTTGCACGTGAAAAAGGGGCGGTAGCACAGGTGCGCATTAATACTGTAACTATTGAAAGAAAGAAATTTTAGTGAAGTTTATGGAGTTTTTCGGGCGCTGTACAGCTCATCTCGTCTGTTTTCAATGATATTTATGTTTCTTATGCGCAGATAATGTACAGCAGATGGAAAACGCAAACTGGTGGGAGTTCTTCTAATGAGACATGATTAAAATCAGTGGATTTTACCCAAGAAATATTCTGATGTTCACAGGATTCAGCAGTACAGCACTGTAACCTTGTAGCTAAAGTTACTAGACTTTCATATTAAATAAAAATTATCAATTCTTTCATTTGTTTATAATAGGTATATAAAAATTGATGAAATGATAAAATTTAAGTAGTACACATACAAAAATAGTTGTGATCCGAGTTGAAGGTGGAGTTCTGCCTGAGTTGGTCCTAATTCTTACAATAAACGGCATCTATAATAGTGAAGAAAAGGAATTGGCATAAACACGGCTTTGACAAGCACACAAGTTAACGGCAAACAGCGTAAGTGTGGCTGTATTACAAGTTGCTAGCTCAATGACAGCTATATCACTGAAATATATTGGCTATATGGCATTTGTTATTGAACAGGTAGACAAATAATCATACCAACATCCTATCAGGTGGTCCTGTACCCTCTGCAACAACAGAACACTCCGTCTATCCTGTTTCCACACTCGCAACCCAAGCTAATCGCGATATAAAGCTAGAAACACAGCAATCTGAGAAGCCGCTCATTGTTTACAAAATTCTTAATGAAGACTGTCCGCGTGATTAATTGAGCCATACCGCGTGACTAAAAGCGGGCGCGTTTTGAGCAGGAAACCTGTGGTTTTTTCTATTCCCATAGACTTTTGTATTGAGTTTTGGAATAGCACTTTCTCTCCGGTTTTGGAGTTTACTGAGGGAATATTTTTAACCGCTTCGGCGCGAGCTTTCCAATGGTGCAAACCCGGGATGGTAGCTGCTTCCGTTCTAAAGTTATTCAAGTTCTTCTTGCCCCAACTCAACTTGGACATACTATAGCCACATACTCATTACCAACAATAACTTCAGCTTCTACACTCATTTCACCTGCCTGAGAACCTGTCAGACCAACTGGCTCATCCGAGCCTTGTTGAGAGATCCCTTGCTCAACTGTTTGGGCATCCGCCAACAGCGAGACTGGGGGTACCAAGTCTCTGTTTCCTCTCAATTTCGGTCTGCTGAGCCAGCGAAGCCATCCATTCACCTGCTCGAGTGACCACGTTAACTTCCAGCTCCTCGGTACGCTCAGGCAATGCAATCAAAGCCTCATTGATTACCTCGTTAGCACCCTGAGCTAAACCTGCATCCACCTGAGTGGATGTCGAGATGTCCAGGGTATCACTGGAGTGCCCTGCCATTGTCAAAGAGACACCAGCAGCATCTCGAAGGAGCTTACGTGCCATGGCAACATCCATGGGCACGGAATACAAAACAGTACCTCTAAGCATGTCAACTGGAGCCACCGCTACTTTTCTCCTATATGGCTCACTCTCAGCTTGCAACTCTACTTCTGCCATTGGGAAACGTTCCAGTTCCCCATTCCCGAATCTAAGGACCACAGTATCCTCCAGGACCTG